>Ga0214192_1000001_pt1 | contig 257850 bp, 190 predicted proteins | sample TroBogEpilimnion_44_FD_153030 | JGI IMG/M metagenome (GOLD analysis project Ga0214192, IMG submission 153030) | Freshwater microbial communities from Trout Bog Lake, WI - 29JUL2008 epilimnion | ecosystem: Environmental > Aquatic > Freshwater > Lake > Epilimnion/Euphotic zone | place: Trout... | reverse complement strand
CATAGGACTGGGAGGCATAGGACTGGGCGGCATGGGTGGGGGTGGAGATGGAGGCATAGGACTGGGAGGCATAGGACTGGGCGGCATAGGCGGCATGGGTGGAGGTGGAGATGGAGGCATAGGCGGAATTGGAGAAGGCACTATTAATATAGGAAGTTGAGGGGGGAATGGTGGTTCAGGTGAATGTGGTGGGAATGGAGGTTCAGGTGAAGGAGGGAATGGTGGTTCAGGTGAAGGGGGGAATGGTGGTTCAGGTGAAGGGGGATGAGGGGGTTTTGGCGGAGGAAATGGGGGGAATGGTGGATTCGGTGGAGATGGTGGTGGTGAACGGGGAGGAGGTTTTGGACTATATGGAGGTCTTGGATTTGGAGGATGAGGAGGCTTTGGTGGTTCAGGTGGAATAGGATTTGGTGGAGGCGGGGGCGGAGGTGGTGGTGGTGGAGGGGGTAAAGGAGGCATAAAGGGAGAAGGAGGATTTGGTGGTGGTGGTGGTGGAGGCGGCGGGGGATTTGGCGGCATAGGAGGAGGATTTGGATATGGAGGAGGCGGAAATGGAGGTGGCGGCATAGGAGACGGCGGCAGTGGTGGCAATGGACTGGGAGGAGGTCGTGGTCTAGGAGGAGGCTTCGATGGAGGCGGTGAAGATGGTGTCGTTGTCGTTTCAGCAATTTGAGAACCACCAAATAGTAAAGTACAGATTATAAATAGACGCAGTTTATTCGACGGCATACCTAAAAATAACAATGAATAAAATTTGAATTTTCAAGGGTCAATCTCCGATGTTCGGATATACACATATAATGCGTCCATTAGAGATTTACGCGGTATGTAAGTATGTAAAATATCTTTATAGTAAATAATGGAAATAACGCGAGCTATTTCGATTCCTATAAAAATAAATAATCACGAGCGGAAGGTGTGGCATTTCTATTCAAAATCGTGCAGTGATATAACATCGACCATTTTGGACAGTGCCAGTGCAAAACACGGTGGTGTATTCATAATGTCATTTTCCTCAAATACACATAAAGTAGCGAATCCTCTTACGTGTGCTAGTCCCATAGCGACTCCCATAGCGACTCCCATAGCGACTCCACAAATATCAACATCATGTCCTATTATTGAAAAAATTCGCAAAAGAGTAAATATACAAAAAAAGAAAAATTGTAGAGAATATCAATATCGTGCAAATAGTCCTATTCCGCCGCCCATTCCGAAAATACAAATAATCGGTTTCACACCAATGCCAGTGATGGCCTAGACAGGGCGGCGGCAGCCTAGACAGGGCGGCGGCAGCCTAGACAGGGGCAGCGGCCTAAAGGACCCCGCGGATTTCATTAACACTTTCGAGTGCTCCTTCGACCCATCCTTGATGAAGCGCTACAACTTCGCCCACTACATAAACACCTGGCATCGGATGTTGTGCTTTTTCTACAAATTCATAGCGGTCTGCATATTGTTTCCCGAGTACTTTATTATAATGAGTTCCTATAGGCCAATAATGATATTGAAGTGCACTTATTCCATTTATTAAGAGATGCGAAGGTATATTTAGCGCTTTTGCAACAGTTTTTTCTATACTGTTCTTCTTTATCTAATTTCTGAATTTTATGTAATTTTTTGGCAGAAGCATTATCAGAATATGCAATCATATAAACACCTTTTCCTGGGTCCATAGGAATAATTTCTTGAAGCGGCCCATTTACAACTGTTAATCCATGTACTTTCGTCCCTAAAACTGCCGACGTTTCTTGCGAAAATTTAGCGTAAATGCGCAAAAATGGCTGTGACTTTATTTCGCTATAAACTCGCTCCTTGGGAAATAATTTACGAAGAGAGCATCTATATCTGCAGCTACAATACATTTTCTTGTTTTAAATACACCGCCGCCACCGCTACCATGCCCGCATTGTACTTTAATAATACCGTCGTCGTTTTCAGGAGTTATTTTATGAACAGGCATATTTAATTTAATATGTCGGCGACCTATATATTTTGTAAGTGTTTCGCCAAGTACTTTCCAATCTATACCAATTGCTGTCCATGGTTTGAAATTATCATCCATTCCATAAAAATTCATTACATCATTTGAATCAGCTAATTCAAAATCGGAATATCCAGATGCTACAACAAATTTCGGATAGTCTTTTACGCCGATAACTTGAGTTGCAAAATGTTTAAAATTCATTCTGGGCCATGGCGGTATCTGTTTTGCAACTTTATGTAAACTATTAAACCAAAAATCCATTTGATGTGATACACCTGATGCATATGAATGTTTTGCCGGAAATTCATTATATTTAACATGCAAATCTTTTATTAATTCTTGTAAAAGAATATCTTTCTCTTTGCGACCCACTCCAGCACCGCATACAACATTTACGCCCTCGAACATAGCATTATATGCACGACCACCTATATACGATTCTTTTTCCAAAATAAGTATTTTAGATCCCGGTGTTCTTTTCTTTATTAAATATGCACTGTAAAGACCAGCAATTCCTGCACCAACTATTATATAATCATATACGCCGACGCCTATGCCGCCTATGCCGCCTACGCCGCTCACGCCGCTCGCACTGCTCATTGCGTTCCTTATAATTATGGAAGATGATAATTATATAATTATTAATTTAATTAGTAATTGGCATTTAGATATGGATGATTTATTATATTCTTTATATCTGAGGTGATACCCCATTTTTCGCATTTCGCCATAATTACTTTTATGCGAATATCGCATAGATCATTTTTCATGTGCAATACAATATTCATATCCATTTCTTTTTGAACTGCTTTTTCCTCTAATAGAAAAGTTATCCATTCAATAGATAATTCAATCAATTCCTGTTTATTATATCCTGTGGGACTCTTTGTTTTTCTCTCGCGAGAATCTGAAAATTTGCGATTAAATTTATCAACCAGTTGTTCCTCAATTCTGTGCATAAGAATTGAAGAGTGTAAAATAATATCGAATTCTGAAGCGTTTATATTTAGCGTCATATTTAATTTACAAAACAAAAATTAAAATAAATCAAATTTTTAGAAAACCCAATCAATAATGACACCTCCTCCACAAGTGACAAATCCAGATGTATATCAAAAAGTAGTTGATAAAATAAAAAAACAAGTACAAAGATGGCCGAGTGCATATGCAAGTGGAATGGTTGTATCTGAATATAAAAGGGTTATGGCTGCTCTTGGACAAAAACCATATAAAACCGCCCCCGCCCCCGCTCCCGCGCAAAAATCGAAACAACTGCATCATCCGCCGCTCCCGCCATTGGCACGGTGGTTTGCAGAAAAATGGATAGATATTCGCACAGGAAAACCATGTGGGGCGGTTCATAATAAGACGTATTATCCAACATGCCGCCCGAGTATAAAAATAACTGGTCAATCTCCACTTATTGCTGCGGAACTCACTGCCGCACAAAAACGCAAAATGATTGAACAAAAACAAAAAGCAAAAGAAACAACAGTCCACTATAAAGAAACAAAACGCCCTCACAAAAAATAATTTACAATCTATTCACAATCTATTCACAATCTCTTCACAATCTCTTCACAATCTCTTCACAATCTATTGTTATATAATACTAAAAATACTAAAAATACTAATAATACTAATAATATTAAAACTAAAAATAAATTCATATAGTTTGAGGTGTCGATAATATAATAGATTTCTCTGATATATTATTTGATAAACTTTTATCTGGATTATCTACTTTTCTCCATTTTTTTTGTTTATTAAATGTTTGATTTTTATAATATAAATTATTTGAAACAGTTTTATAACAGTCTACAACAGGATAATATAATTCACGTTCACCAATTTTTTCTATATATGTCTTAATATATGTTTCATGAGTAATTACACCATTTTTTTTATTAATAATTAAAGTTTGTGGTTTACTATTATAAAATTTTATTTCAACATTTATTTCATATCCTTTGAAACAAGATTTATAATCCTCTTTAATTATTTCTAATCTATTTAGATGTGCTGTATCTTGCGTTTGACTATGATACGTTTCATTTGTATATAATATATCATAAATTAACCTTTCAATATAGCATTTTTCTGTATTTTTACGCTGAAGTCTTTTCTGATTTGTATTCATATTTTTACAAGATAATGTATATTCTCCTGCATTTCGCGGACCACACGAATATAACCGGTGGTAAACAGGACGATTATTGGTTTTTTCTTTTGAAAAATATGTAATTCCTTCTATAAATTTCATAAATAAATGAGATAAATAGTCGTTGTCACGTTTTATTTTTAATTTATTATGAAATACACTATCACAAAAACTTATATAATCCCATTTTTTAAGACTCTTAAATCCATTACATATTGTTATAATTTCTGGTTCATAATATTTTAATAATCTTTTTTTGTCATTTTCTGTACAATTATTAATATCTCTTCTAAAATTATTCATTGCAATATTTAAGTTTTCAGATGGATTTAATAAAGCCGGTTTTTCTTCATCATGATGATTTCTTAGAAAAATTCTATATTCACTTGATAAATTATTAAATGACTTTTCAAGTTGAATATTAGTCATTATAGAATAGCTACAAATTTATTTTTATTATTTGTAAAATATGCATTCATAAGTAGCAAAATTATATATATTTATTTTTATAAGTAAGTGATGTCATCGTCGGCATCAGCATCTGGAAATACACTCGCGTCGTATATTTATACACAATCTTCAACGGCACTTGCCTTTGGTGTAAATGATTTTACTATTGAATTTTGGATGTACTGCAGCAATACATGGGCATCTCCTTCAATTTTAGGGAATATCAGCAATGGTGTTATGGCAGCCGGTAACTGGCTGCTTTTCTTAAATCCCAATTCACAGCTTACCTTTATTATTGCGAATTCTCCAACAACACTTCTTGTAGGCGGTACATCTCTTATAGCAAATAACTGGTATCATATTGCAATTACGCGTTTTTCAGCATCTATGTTTCTATTTGTAAATGGTTTACAAGATGCCACTGCTACTCTACCTATTGCAATAGCCCTTGATAGTACATCAATAGGTGCTACTTATTTCTTAACAATTGGGGCAAGCGGTAAAGCAGTTGAAAATAATGCATCTGGCGCTACATTTTTAGGATATATTGATGAAGTCCGCGTGACTAATAATTTAGCTAGATATACAGCAGGTTTTACTGTTCCCGGTAGTGCAATTATTCCATCAGGAAGTGCAAATGCAAATATTACACAAGTTCTCGCAGCAGATCCATTATACTGTTATGTTACACTGCTTCTTCATTTTGACACTGTGACATCTTTCACTGATTCCAGTATTTTATCAAACCCCGTTACACAAGGTTCAGTTCCAACAATATCTACAGTTCAAAAAGTATACGGAACCGCTGCAGCACTCTTTACATATACACAAGGAACTGGTGTATCTAATTATATCTCATATCCTGGTGCATCTGCTAATTTTGGCATTGCCGATTTTACAATTGAATTTTGGGTCTATATAACAAGTTATAGTACAAATACTGCTACACCTTCGTATATTATTTCAGCATCAAGTGGCAACAAAATTGCAGTATACATAACAAGCACTGGTTTACTTGGCATCTCTGTGAATGGTCTCTATCTTGCAGGTAATACATCAGCACTCGCACAATCGAGTACATCAATTTCATTAAATACTTGGACATATATTTCTATAAATCGTAATGGAACTCAACTAGTAGCATATGCCGGCTTAGCCACGGGAAATACAACTGCATATATAACAACTACTATTTCTTCTTATTGTTCTCTTGGCTCTGCTACAATACCACTGTTCATCGGTTCAACTTTTACAGGATATATAGATGAACTACGCATTACTTCTGGAATTTGCAGATACTATACCACATATGCTGTTCCAACCGCGGCATTTCAACCAACGAACACAACACTGCTCACATCAACCCTCGTCACACCAGATCCTTACTACTCAAATGTAGCTCTTTTAATGCATTGTAATAATTATCAAGATAGTAGTTTAAATAATGCGACACTCATATCAACTGGCACAGTCGCCATAACGTCATTAATTTCTAAATATGGCATTGGTTCTCTTTCTATTGGTGGCGGAATAAATACAAATTATTTAAGTACACCAACAAGTAACGCTTATTCAATAGGTACTCAGAATTTCACAGTAGAATTCTGGGTTTATTTTAATGGTCTTCCAGCTACATCTGGAAATGGCGTTATGGGTATAATAAGTAATATTTCAAGCACAGGTGCAACTGGTGCGGCTGGAATAAATACAAATGGATGGGGAGTATATACACAGTATACTGGAAGCGGATATACTCTTAATTTCCTAGGAGGTATTACGACTGCAAGTAATCTCGGATTAGGAACCTATGTACTCATGTCAACGCCTCTTACAAATTATGGAGGACAGTGGTTGCATGTTGCAATTGTGCGCAACGGAACACTATTTATAATGTATCTCAATGGAAACACAGTAACTACGGCAACATGTCTTCCTACACTCGCAGTAGACAATACTGTCACTGCAAAAGGTGTTGCAACTCAAATTAATATTGGTCTTTATAGCACAACTGCAAATATATTATCAGGATATCTTGATGAGATTCGCGTTACTATTGGAATCGCGCGTTATACAGGAACAACATTTCCTCTTCCAAATGTCCCATTTGCTCCACTCTATATATTACCATTACCAGAGTATCAACCTCAACTCACTTTCTTTAGCAATGCAAGCACAGAAGGCGACCCCTATTTTAATAATGTCGTATTACTTTTACACGGCGATGGCAGTTTTGTAGATTCAAGTCAAAATGGTGCTACTATGATTTCGACAGGTATTGTAATAGATACTACAACTTCTAAATTTGGTAATAGTTCTATTAAAAGTCCTACAGCCGGGACAGTTAATAACTTAAGCACACCATCAAGTCCACTTTATAATTTCGGGTTAGCATTCACATTTGAATTTTGGGTGAACCCAATATCTTTACCAACAGGAACAAACCAGCAACGTCTTGCAATTACTCCTTCAGGTCAAATCTGTGTAAATGGAACTGGTGTATATTGGAATTTCCTCGGTTCTTTTGTAACAACAGGATACCCAACAGTTGGTGTGTGGACACATATGGCTTTTTGTTCAAATGGTAATAATTTTGGATATCAATTTATTAACGGAGTACTTGTTTATTCAGGTACTTCTAATCCAAATCCATGGGTTGGTACAACTGGTAATCAAACTATATTATGTCCTGCAGCAGTTACTCCTAGCGGAAATGATAGCATTGCAGCATATTTTGATGAAATTCGATTTACAAATGGTATATGTCGTTATACCGCTAATTTCACGCCTCCAACTGCTGCATTTCCCAATCAGACAAATTTGACACCACCGTTTGATTTATATTATAATAATATTATCCTTCTTATGCATTGTGATGGTGTAAATGGCAGTCCACTTTTTATAGATAACAGTCCTCTCACAGCTGCACTCGTATTAACAAATTCAACTGGAACAGCTCCTCAAATCAGCACTGCTCAATACAAATTTGGCAGTTCAAGTATGTTATGTAATTCGAATTCCAATATAGTTATTAGACAATCGACATTAAGTACTGTATATTGTCTTGGTGCAGGCACAGCATTTACTTTTGAATTTTGGATATATTTTATAGGATTTTCTTATGCAAGAATATTTGGTGGCGCTACTGCTTCTACTTTAACTACGAGTGCATTCTCCTCATGGGTTATATATTATGATACTACTTCCAGTGTAAATAGATTAAGTGTATCTTATGGTGGAGGATCAGGTTCTCTTGTAAGTACATCAAATGTATTTTCAACAGGAACTTGGTATCATATTGCTTATACATATGATGGTATTAGTAATTATAACTTGTATATAAATGGAATATTAAATGCATCACTGGTATCTACAACTTCTATATTCGACGCTACTCCGACAGTTCCAAAAACGATTGTAGTAGGTGGAGACGGATATCCACCGGATAGTGCAGGATTAAATGGTTATTTAGATGAAATTCGCATAACCAAGGGTATTGTTCGTTATACAAGTAATTTCTCCGTTCCAACCACTGCATTTTATACACCAGTATCAACAACGGCAACCCTACCACAAAATCAAGGCGATCCTTATTATAATAATGTTGTTCTTCTCATGCATCTTGATGGGACATATGCAGATAGTAGCAGTAAAACCACCGCAATAACAAGCGGCGGCACTCTTATAACTACTAATAGTAAATTTGGTGTAGGCTCTATAAGTTTTGCAAATAGTAGTTTTACAACACCAAGTAGTTCTAATTTTGTATTTTCTAATAATAATTTTACTATTGAATTTTGGATATATATAACAACTGCTCCAACTGGAAGTTGGGGTTTAATGGGAAATAATACTGCAAATAATAATGCAGCCGGTTGGGGTATATATTTTAATGCAACAACCAACGTTGTCATTAATATGTTCGGTTCAAATTTACCAAACATACCTTCTTGGAATGCAAGTTGGTTAAATACATGGACACATTTTGCATTGGTAAGAAATACAACAACTGTTCTATTTTATGTAAATGGTATCGTATTAGCTACAAATACAGTTCCGATGTCTCCAATAGATACAGGAACAACAAACACTTTATCATTTGGTAACTGGCCAGCAGTAGCCATAACAGGTTTCACAGGATATATGGATGAAATACGCGTGACTAATGGTGTTGCTCGTTATATCGCTAATTTTGTCCCGCAAAATGCTCCATTTCCAAATAGTGCAACGGCAACTGCGCTCGCTACTTCATCAACAAGTGCACTCGCTGTTGTTCCATATCAATCTGCGAATCCGACTTTACAGGCATCATATGATTTCAGTAATTCTGCCAGTTATCCTGGAAGCGGCACCACACTCACTGATCTTTCTGCAAATTCGCGCGCACTCACTTTTACATCGAGTCCATATACATTATTTTCATCAACTACAGTTGCTGGTAAACCATTTGCTATTATATCTTCTGCCAATCGCGCCGTTGCCAGTGCATCTAATGTCATTGATATGGTATCAAATGGCTATACTCTTGAGTGTCTCTTTAATGTCGCGGGCACCGCCGGAAATCCTGTTCTCATGTGTTATGACTCGGCAGCAAATACCGGCATTGAACTTCGTGTAAGCTCAACCAATCAATTATTCCTATGGCTCAATAACCAGATTGCATATACACTCGCGACCCTTTCACTTAATACATGGTATCATGCAATTATTTCGGTTCCGCCACCACCGGTAATAACAATAGGTAATGAATATCCACCCGTGTCTCTTTCCGCCGCTGTTACAACTATAAGTGGAAATTCATACGGAAACGGGACATATACGATTGCCGCATCAACTGCGAATGCATCTTATCCAGCATACACTGTTTTTGACAAAAATAACAATACATTTTGGACCAGCGTTCCTTCTTTGGTAAATAATGCATCAGTCTATAATAATAACACAAGTCCTTACGTATTTAATACTACCACTAATTCAACGGCAACATATCTTAGCACACTAAACACAGGTGCCGCACTTTATGGCGAATATATTGATATAACTTTGCCGCAGCCAATTATTGTATCATCGTATTCTATAAGTTCACCGGGAAGTGGAAGTATTCCGTCTTATGTCAAAACGAATCTCGTGGGATATTGGGATTTCACGAATTCAGCAAGTTATCCTGGAACAGGTAATACAATTACTGATTTGAGCGGTAATGGATACACTATGACATTAAACGGTTCACAAGGAACCTATAATTCTTCTGTTCCAAAATATTTACCCTTTACACAAAACACAGCAGCATATACTCCTACAATTGCGCTTACTCCAAATACAACTGGTATTACATTTGAATATTTTATTTCAAACGTAACTCTTATATATGGAGAATTCGTTATTGGATATAATGTATATCAAGGAAGTTGGTCAAATACAGTAATTGCTGTAGCAGAATCAAATACTAGTATTATTCCAGAAATTTCAAATACATATAGTAATACATATACACAAACAACAGCCAATCAACTTCTATGGCATCATGTAATTGTTACAATAAGTAGCGGAACAAATCCAACTCTTACATTATATCTAAATGGAAGTTTAGTTGGATCTTCCGTTTCTACCAGCACAATAGTTAATGCATCCCAATCAATTATATTAGGTGGTTCAGTTGTATCAACTGGCAATGGATGCGTTTGCAATTTTGGAATGGCACGCGTATACTCGACGGCTCTTACAGCTGCGCAAGTAAATCAGAACTATCTAAGTGTCGTTTTACCGCAAATGATGCCATTACCAAGCGCATGGCAACTTATTGGATGGAATGCTATTAATAATACATGGACATCTATTGCAACTCAATCAACATATACTCCATTTGTCTTAACAACACAAACACAGATCTTCAATATAACTGGTAATACTACGCCGTATTTTAGATATAGATTAGTTATCACTGCAATAAGCGGTAATTCGTCGACTGTAGCTATTGGAGAAATCAAACTATATTCAACTTCAACTATAAATACGGAAATCTTGCAAAATCCTACGACATACTTATCATTTGATGGTCACTATGCAGATATATCTGGTAATAATCGCGCGACCACAGTAACTGGAACAATTTCATATGCCACGGGTCTCAATGGTAGTCAGTGTTTATCAACAAATAGCAATACATCGTCTCCTTGGAATAATTTTGTAACTGTTCCAAATACACAGGCACTCCCAATAACTGTATCATTTTGGGTTTATACCAATTCAACCGTAGCACAAACATGTATCGGCTTAAGTGGAGCTTCACGTAGTGGCGGAGGTATTCAATTTGATTTACCTGCACCAGGAACATCGTCAATCACTGCTTATTGCGCATTGCCAACACAATGGACTGCTGTTACAGGTTCTACTATAATTGCATTAAATACATGGTATCATATTACTTTAACAGTGAGTTCAACATATGTAGCAAATATATATATAAATGGACTTTTTAGCGGAACTGCTACAGGAACTGGAACAATGCCAAGTTATACCAATTTCTATGTAGGCACAGCAGGAGATGCGTCACGTGGCTTCAGTGGTTATATCGATGATTTTCGTGTTTATAATACAGTTCTAAATGCAGCTGATATATATACTATTTACAGCACATACCTTGGACAAACAAATGCAATTCAAGCATGGCCGTCGTATGCTATGACAGGAAATACGACAACTTTATCTGGTAAACCATACGGTAACGGCACATATATAGTGACTTATTCAACACAGTATTCTACATGGAACGGTTTTAATGCATTTGACAAAGTTTTTACGACCGCAGGAACAGGTTGGGCATCAAATGCTGTCTATACAAATTCTGCAGCAGTTCCTGGACCTTATACTGGCGCGGTAACAACAACTGTAAAAGCCAGCAATGTAAGTAGTGCAACCAGTGTGAGTGTAGCTGGTGAATGGTTACAAATACAATTACCGCAACCAATAATTATGACGTCATATTCTCTAACACCTCGTGAGACTGCACAAATTGGACAATCTCCCTATCAATGGTTAATCATAGGTTCAAATGATGGTTCAACTTGGATACTCCTTGATTCACAATATGGTAATATAAGTTGGGTTCAATATATTGCACAGACATTTACAATATCTGGAAATGCAATACCATATGTATACTATAGAATAATAGTTCAATCTATATGGGGTAATAATACATCAAGTGGTTATGCTTGTATAATGGAAATGGTGCTTTATGGAAACCAAACTGCGATTCTTCAGTGGCCGCCTGCACCTCTTACTACGAATACAACTACAACATTATCTAGTTTACCATATGGCAATGGACCATATGTAGTTACTGCATCATCTTATTATAATGTAGGTCCATTGTATCCATATCTTGTATTTGATAAATTAACTGGTGAAAACGCAAATGCATGGTTATCTTCGGGTATTGTATATACAAATTCGGCATATAATGCAACAACATATAGCACATTAGTAAGTGGCAATTTAATATATGGAGAATGGGTAGATATATTATTACCGACGCAGATAGTGCTAAATTATTATACAATACAAGCAGAAACTACATCATATACAAGAACACCCAGGACTTGGATAATTGCTGGTTCAAATAATGGAGGAACTACATGGTTTCAGGTTGATAGTCAAACGAATGTAACATATTCTTATGTTTCACAAGTAATACAATTTATAATTAACAATAATACAATTCCATATAATGAATATAGAATAATTATTAAAAATATTAATACATTATCTGGCAATGATTGGACTGCAATAGCCGAGTGGGTTCTCTACGGTTCTCAATACACTCCCATAAATACATCATTATATCTGAATGGCGCTCCATCTTCGAGCGGATTATTGCAATATACTCCGCCAAATGCACAAAGAACCGTGTGTCTCGGTGATTACGGCGCTACGAGTGCAACACAGCCTGGCACCTTTGGACAGATATTCCAGTGGCCACCGGTGCCTCTTACTGCTTCCACTACATCATTTTCAACACTCGTTTATGGAAATGGTTCTTATGTAGTTACTTCTACATCAACTAGTGGAGTTACTGGATATAATCCATACAATGGATTCGATAAAACTATAAGCGGTATATGGGCAGGAAGTGCTGCTGGTATAAATTATTCCACATCAACACCTTATACTTTTACAGGTGGAACCGGTGCAACTTATACAACAACAGTTGGTGCCACACCATATTATGGTGAATGGCTCGATATACTTTTACCACAATCAATTATATTAACGAGTTATTCAATTGCAGCGAGAGGTGATGTAAATTACGCACAAACTCCATCACAATGGTATATAGTTGGATCTAATAATGCAGGAGCTACATGGGCAATTGTAGATACTCAAACAGGTAAAAATTATACTTCAGCATCACAAATACAGACTTTTACAATAACTGGAAATAACACCGCATATAATGAATATCGAATTGTAATTATTGCACTTTCCCCTGGAAATAATGGATACACATCAATTAGCGAATGGATTCTCTATGGTCAACAGGCATCTGTGCAACAGTGGCCACCCGCTGCGCTTACAACAAATACGATAACTTCTCTTTCAAATCTTTCATATGGTAATGGTCTTTATACAGCTACAGCATCAAGTTATTTTACTTTAAATAATTTATATCCATATTTTGCATTTAATAAAACAGGCGAAGGTACAAATAATATATGGGCAATTAATACAACACCTTATAATACATCTACTGGTGTATATACTCTAAGTACATATAGTACAACAGTTGCAGGTACAGCAATTTTAGGTGAATGGCTAGATATTTTATTACCAAATCAAATCGTATTAACAAGTTATTCTATACAAGCGAGAAGCAGCACGAATTATGTACAAACTCCATACACATGGACTATAGCTGGTACAAATAATGGAGGAGTAACTTGGTATCAAGTTGATTCAAAAACATCACAAGCATATACTTCAGCAAATCAAATTATAAATTTTACACCCACAGGAACATCTTGTAATATTTCTTTTAATGAATACAGAATAATCATTCAATATGTTCAACCAAGTAATGCTAATGGGTCTGCATCAATTGCAGAATGGATTCTCTTTGGAACACAAAATTTATCAAATAATTTAGGACTCATGCGTATTTATAATAAACAACTTTCAGTGAGTGAAGCTATACAAAATTATGCGTCTATTGTTGGCTCAACAAATCCTTACGGTTTTACTGCGGCAATTCGCGATATTTCTGGCGTTATGCCAATGGTACCTATATATATTTACGGTTCAGGTATTACTGCCGTTGCCACTTCTGCCGTCTATGCCCCAGGACTTCTTCCACCAGATGCTTCAGTTATTTACATAAACAATACAACTCTAGGTAGCTACATTTCAAATAATAATATTGCATATATGTTTGATCCAATTTCAATCGGTTTTACATGGGAGACTTGGGTTAATTTCTCGACATTTGCAAATGCATCAAGTTCCATTAATTCTGGTATGTATCTCAGTCTATTTTCTATTGGTGGAAATGCAACTGCCACAACAGTTGTCCAGTCTTTTGGTATTGGTGTAACTATTGCTGGAAATGTAGCTGTTCGTTGGCACGGCACAACCGTTTCAAGCATAACATCACAAAAAGTGTTATCAATAAATACTTGGTACCATATTGCCATTACATGTGATGGAACGACACTTCGCATTTATATAAATGGCTACATTGATACATTTACAACACAATTATATAGACCTCTCACATACAATGATGGTGCTTATATGACAATAGGTCAAATAGGTAATCTATATACAACACAAGCATATATAAGTAACATGCGACTCATAAAAGGCGCTGCACTTTATACTGCAAATACTTTCCCAATAGCAAATACACCTTTATCTATGTATCCTGCAAATATGACATCAGGAACGTGTGTAATGTTATTGCGTGCAATATAGAAAAGACAAAAATAAAATAAAATAAAATCAAAAATAAAATGAGAAAAAAATGATTTTATAGTAGTTACAAGTTTTAACTATTTACTATATGATAGAGGTTTATAATGGAACTAGCAATAAATAAATTCTCAAATTTGACATGGGTTGACACACCAGAATTTGAAGGATATATCCAAAATAATTCACCTTTTAAGGGTCGCGGTCATTTCAGATATCTAAATGGTGATTATATATTTTATGGAGAGTGGTCAAATGGAAATATACATAATGGTATTGGATGTATAACTATAGATAATATGCGACCACATATAAAAGTATATTTTATAGGTGGCTGGAAAAATGGTATCAAAAGTGGATATGTTATTGTTGTTAATCTTAATAAAAATAATCCAGATGAAATAGATGAACTTTATTATAACGAAATAATTGATGGAGAAAGTATAAACTCAACTGAATTAAATTTTGAAAAACCTTTATCTAGAACAAAGTTTCTAGAAATATACAATGAATGTCATACAAAATATATGAAAGACCCAAAATATAGAGCATGGTAATACCGCCTCACCGCCTCACTATCGCCTTATTCATACCATCGCGTCTTATTTCTCCTATATTTTCCCAATACATATATGATTGTCTGGACTTTCTACAATAACTTGTGTTATTTCTTGATTATCTTCAAATTCAAATACTTCGATTCGCGGCATTCGCGCTCTGGATTCTAATAATACTACTTCGTGTCTTCTATCTCTTATTTTACAGAAAGTAGGTATACATGCTAAAAATAATATAGAACCCATAAACACAAAAAATATAATAATTGTATTATCTATACTTATATTCGTATTATCTTTAGATGGTGCTGGTTCATATGCTTTAGGGTAATACATTATAAACTATTCATTTATTTATTATTCATTTATTTGTCATCGCTTTTTGGTTTCATACATAAAATTATACAGTTATCTGGATCTATATGCAAGCGACTACGTTTTTCTTGATGATGATGCTTTAGCCGCTTTTGCAGCCGCCGCTTTAGTGTCTTCCACAGGTAATGGATCTGTCATTCCTATATCAAGTTGTTCTTGTTCATTTGTAGCTACATTTTGAGTTTCAGGAAGAGGTTGTTTTAGGACGCTGATCATTTTATAATTATCTGTTAATGAAATTCCTATTTTTTCTTTAATTTTTTTTGATATATAATTATATACATATTTTTGAATATCTTCATTCGGAATAATTAAAGTAGTCATAAAATATTGTAAAAGCGGATCAAAGAATCCATCTTTTTGTATTGTATTATATAATGCTTTTATATGCGAAATTGATAATAATGTGACATTTAATTTTTGTGATTTAAGATGAACTCTTACGATATATTCTAATGTATTTTCTAAATTTTCTTTCAAATCTTTTAATGATATAATTGCAATTATATATTTTATAATCTCGTCATCAGATGCTTCGCGAATTCCACCTGGTCCATGTAGTATATGTGGTATATCATGTAAATTAAAAGTTTTATTCATAAAAATCTTATTAAATTGTTTTATATAAATTTTTGGTAAATCTATTTTCTTTTGTTCTTGACTCATAAGTGATAAATCATATCCGCATATTCTATTTATAACTTCATAGTAGGGTTCTAAAACATCTTCATGAAATCCGACGTTTCCGCTGCTACCGCTCCCTCCTCCGCCGACATATTGGCATAAAAATACTTCTGTTAATGGTTTATATTTTATTACACATTTGACATCATTTGCGATTGCAATTGCACCACATAGTCTATCAGTTGTATATAAAAACATAATTGGTTTATTCTTAACATTAAAATCAATAACGGGTTGGTCTTCATATTGTGCTTTAATTGTTTTTCGGGGCATAGCTACATTTCTGAGAAAATAAACACATCCTACATCACCAGACATTTTACAGACAAGTAAAAAACTTATAACATCTTGTATTTTTGCCCCATTTTCTGCAAGAAATCGTACAATATTTTTTAAATCATCATTTGTAGTAATAGATTTATTATTCGACATTTGATCAATAGTATTTATAATTTCATTAACAGTAAAACCTTGTCTATTCAACGGAAATGTTTGCGTATTTCCATTAGGTGCTCGAACTATGAGCAGTATCGATTTCGCGCTTGTTTTTTCTCTTTGGTGCAATGTAAAACTTATTCCTGTAGCTGTATAAAGTTCTTTACAAATATCATGATATAAATTATCATAAAAGGCATCACTATTTTCCGCAATTTTAAAATTAATACCTGATGCCTTAAAAGGATCCCAATAAGCAGAAAGTGGGACTATTTTTCTATATGCTCCTGTAAACTCGCGACTTCCTGTTCCAGAAATTGGCGCATTTAATATATAAAATTTAAAATGCGAATCTCTATCAATTGCATCAAAATTACTTTCAAGTTTCTGCCATAAACTTTGTTCTTCCATATTTGTATCTTCATTATCTGCATCTCTCCCAGCACTTTTTAATTTATAAAAACGACAATATTTCAAAGAAATGCCTTGTGATGGATTTGGGTCTTGTATAATTTTTATAAGTACGGAGTTTTCAAAATCATTATATGTTCTTTCTAATATATCGTGATATGTTCGGATTAATAATTTTTCACTCAGATATTTAGTATCAAATTGGTGTTTTCTTCTAAAATCATGAACAGGATCCGCTTCAATTTTCAGCCAACTGTTAAAGTCTTCAACAAAATAATTAGTGCCACCTGATTGTTTTTCTTTTCGCATGCCTTTATTTCTATTAAAGTCCATGCCCGTGTCCATTTCCCATATCGGTAATTTACTAATAATTGTATCTCTGATTAAATCTAATGAAAACTCATTAAAAGTAATTTCTTTTGTAATAGATGGTTTCGTTTTTGTCGTAATTTTTTTAAATCCACCTTTGTTCATTATTATATTAACCGAACACATAATAATTATAATTTATGCACTTTTGGCTATTATTTTAATCCATGGTTTTTCTTCATCAAAAGTTTGTATTTTTGTATATTTACTATTTCCTTCTACTTTTTCACAAATAACTTCTTTATTTTTCTTTGCATATTTTTCTCTAGATATTATATCATCATCTTTATTCATAATCGTACACAGTAATATATTTTTATCTAAATCTATTTTAATATCTATAGAATTATAATTGAAATTATCTTCATATAGTCTTTGCATAATTTTTAATTCTTTAAGATGCGAGGCATCTTGTAAATGCATTAATTCTCTAAAAATATAATCATATATCAATCTTTCAATATAACATATTTTTATTGCATTTTTTTTACTATTTATTATTGGAAAACTAAATTTATCATTAACTGTTAATAATTTTGTGCCACATAAAGATATTCTATGATATATAGGTCTTTCTTCTACTTTTTCATTTGAAAAATAAGTAATTCCTTTTATAAATTCTGAAAATAAATTTGTAGCTACATTTTTAAATTTAGAATTTAAATTTGAGTTTGAAAGTTTTATTTTGAAAATACTTTGAAATATATAATCATGTGAATTTCTTAGTATATCAATATGATATGTATCTAAATATATCTTTGCCGTAAAACCTACCAATATATCGTGAATTTTATATATATCGTATGAATGTTTTTCATAAAAATCGGTTACATCTATTATTATATTATTAAGTTTTATAGCTATTGTTTTTATTCTAGATGCATAGTCTTTCAATTTACTAATAGGTGTTATCATATCTGATTCATAAAATTTCTTTACATTATAAATTTCCGATATTAAATTGGTAAACTCTTTTTCTGCCATTATTTAGAGAATAAAACACACTATTACTTAGAATAAATATTTGTTTATATGACGGATAGTCCGGAGGGTCCGTATCCTTATGCGTTTCACGCAGATTATGACGACACAATTGATGATTTCAAAGTATTGCATTTATTTTATGTGACACCTGATGATATAAAAAATTATACATTCCCTGATGAAATTGACAATCTCTATATATCTGGTGATTATTTGGATGAATTTATAATACCGAATGGTGTAAAAAGTGCATATATAAAAAATTTAGGTATTCGTAAATTATACGTTCCAGATTCAATTAAATTTTTATATTGTTCTAATAATCATTTACGATACCTTGAATTGCCGAATACTATCGAGGATCTAGATGCTTCAAATAATTATTTAACTACTATAACTTTTAGAAATAAAGAATTACCAGTAGAATTAGAATGTCTAAGTATAGAAAAAAATAGAATAATAGATTTGTCATTTGAAGCGCTAAAATTAAATAATTTAGTAATAGATAAAAAATTTCCATTACCAAATATGTCAAATAGTATTAAAAATATTTTCTTGCAAACTGATTAAATTAAAATGACTAAAGTAACTAAAATGAGAAAATAAAGAAATTTCTTGAATTTGTAAAAAAGTAAATGCAAATATGGAAAAATTGATTTGTATGAAACTCTTATTTCTAAAGATTGGAATGTAACCTAAATCTAAAACGTGTAAGGTATTCTTAGATCTAAAATGAGTCTTGCTCGTAGATGTGTCCCTCTGGTGTCGGAGGGACGTTAATCTGCAGTATAAGACCTTTTACCCCCACCCAGAATACGACCAGAACATACGCATGAAAGAGTCTCGCATCATGCCGAGTGTTAAAACTTTAGCGGACACATTACCGCACACTGAAATATTCTTACCATCCAAGTAAGATATATAGACGAGTGTTGAACTGTAATGTTAAAAGTTATATTGGAGCACTCAGAGGGTGAGCTCTACGCAGGAATTACTATCCAAGTAATAAATCTGTGACCCAGTAGCCTCTGATGTTGTGGGGGAAAAATGCCCTCCCCGAAGAAGTTCTCTCAGTTTACATAGTGTGTGTAAATTCAGAGAAATGGCCAGGTAGCCCTGTCTGTCCAAAGGGTAGCTTATTACATATATATTACATATAAAAAAGGTAATCAATATCATCCTTTCCAAAACACAAAACAGTTTTGGTTTTATATTTTATCGTTTACCTCGTAATACATTTATAAGTTCTTGTTTTGTCATTTTACTATATCCTTTAATTTTTTTATCAGATGCTTTAGATTTAAGTTCAGCTACAGTACATTTATCATAATTCTTTCTCGTTTTAGTCCCACCACTAAATCCTCCATAAGATTCATTTATTCCATTTGTTAGGAGCGCTTTTTCCGCGGCTTGTCTTTCGGCTTCTTTTTCGGCTTCTTTTTCGGCATTGGACGGTTGTTTTCCGTTTTCATATCCTATATTATGATAATTTAGTTTACCATAATCATCAATTCCTGACATTTTTCTATAGTAAATTAAAGATAATAAAATCTCAATAAAATTGATTAGAATCTCTCTATAATATTATCGAATGCGCGGTATGTTCTAAAAACATATTCATTGTAGAATTCCGCATCTTTTAGAACAGTATTCCCTGGTTTAATGTTTTCCATGTTTACATATCCTGGATACCATTCAAGAGGCATATTTCCAATTTCATACATCACACTATTATTACGACAGAGATATGGACCAAATATACGTGCTCCATTCAATTTTGTTCCACCTTTCTGATTTATCGTATCAATAATCTTCAGAACCATTGGATTCACATCAGAACCGCGAAAGAGAATATTCTCGTATTCGATACTGTCATTACTGTCATCATAGAAAACCGAATATGAACAGTATTTGAGTCCAGTCGGAACATCAGTCAATAACTGAATAACCACGTCAGCATTGGTGTAGAGAACAGCGGCATGAATCTTGTCAACTTGCATTTTCTGCATTTTCTGCATTTTTCTTTATAAGAAAGAGATACACTATAAAAATAAATCAAAATAAAATCAAATTTTTCAAATATTATAATATATTACTATATTATAATTATGTCATCAAGTAGAGGAAATTTAGATGCTTCTATTTTTGTAAATAAATTGAAAGAATCATTAAAATTTGAGTCATTATATGAAAATTTTAATGAAATCTTAAAATCTCACAAAGCATTAATTGCCGGAGGTTGTGTTTTATCAGCATATACTGGTTTTGATATGAATGATATTGATATATATGTTCATCAATCCTATGCATCAAGTATGTTTTCAAAATTAAATTCTTTAGGATTTAATGTTGAAAGTTCAAATGTTGCACCATCATATGATGCATCATTTTTAAAAAAAAATAATATTCAAACAAGACTAAATTTACTATTACGTTATGGAGAAAATTACGTCGACGCAATAGAAATTGATTTAATGATAATTCCTTCACATATTCCCTTAGTAAATGTGATATTAAATTTTGATCTAAGTTTTTGTAAAATATGGTATAATGGAACATCTGTTTATGCAAATAATCTAATAGAAATTGAAAAAAAGGAAGGATATTTAGGTAAAGATTATGTTCATAAATTATTTACTGAACTAAATACTTTTACATGGTTTAGATTAAAAAAATACATAAAAAGAGGTTTTAAAATTCAATTTGAAGAATTATATAATTCTAAAAATGTTGGAAATTTAATAAATCAAAAAAATACTACATTATTAAATACAGACGCTATAAAAGAAGAGTGGTTTGTTAAATATATTATAAGAAATTTATTTAAATCAGGTATTTTTAAAAAATTGGGAGATGCTCATACTCTTCGTATAATAGATAAAGACGGTTATTCTGTTATAGTGTATGTTAATAGTATTTATAAAGATAATCCTGATATGTATTTCACTAATTACAATAGAATAGCATATTTAGCATCTAATATGAAAGATTTTACAGTAGAATCATTAAAAACTGCTTTTAAATTAACTAATATTTTAGAATTAATTGATAAAACAAAAAAAAATGTATCTTTTAAAGGAATATTGTTATATATTATATTTAAAAAATATTATAATAAATATAATAAATCGGTAACTCCATATGATTCTATTAAAAATAATGTAGAATATAAAGAAATAGTATTAAAATATTTAGATATTCCAGAAAATATATTGAATATATTAAGTAATTATGATAATGATAAATTATTATTATATGGATCATCTATAAAATTTAATAAAATCATTGAAAAATTATTAAAATTAAATATAAAATATGCAAATATCAAACAACTTATAGATTCTAAATTAGAAAATATACCTGTTGGTAATGCAACAAATGCCGCAAGACAAAAGAAATATTTAAATAAAATGATAAAAGAAGCAGCAAAACTGAATCATGAAATAATTTCTACAGATAAAAAATTTAAAAATTATTTAAATAAAGAAGAATCATTTGAACTAGAAAAAAATAGTGCGCCCACGGTACCTTTACACCCGCCGCCCTCGCCTCCTCCCAAAAAAGCATTTAGTTCTCCTAGAAATAAACAGCGGATGTTAGCTAAAATTCCGAATAGACCTAAATCAGACTCAGTAATATTAAATTCAAATGATACACCAGAAATTGATCCTCTTTTACTTGATTCGAGTGACCCTATTAGAAAAAATAATTATGTATATTTACAAGGTAAGTATTATAATAAAAAGAATCTAAGGGACTGGTTACTTCGTGAACTTAATAATTATAGTACGCATATGATTAAGGTTCCTCATAATAATTTACCTCTTAGATATGTTGACGTCAAACTGATTTTATCCTCTGATGAAATGTCTGCACGGGAAAATATAATACGTCAAAAAACAATGTCACAATTAGATGAAGTAATTCTACAAGAACCCCCGCATATAAAAAAAGCCAAAGAAAAAGCCAAAGAAAGATTTCTTTCACAAAAAATTAATTTACATTCAAATACTACTAGTCCAATTAATGAAACACCACCATCATGGTTACCACCACGTCGAAATACTGCTGCTCCAGCAGGTCCAGCGGGTCCAGCAGGTCCATAGTAAAATCCAATATAATTTAGATCTAAATAAAAATATTAGATACATACATGCATATTTATTATATATATTTATTAGAGTATTTTTTTTTCATATTACTAGTACCACCTTGCATAGTAGTTCTTGATGGTCCGGCGGCGGGCTGAGCAGCGGCGGGTCCTGCAACGGTAGAATTAAATAAGTTACCCATAGCATTTGCTAAACCACTTGATGATGAAGATGCTGGTGCTGTGGCGGCTTCAGAATTTTGGCGTGTTATTTTTAAGCCATTAATAGCAATATCACGGACGCTTCTTAATCTGCGAATTGCTTCATCGTGGGTTTCATCTAAATCTTCCATATTTTTCCAATATTTCATGCCAATTTCTTCTCTGCTTGCTTTTGGTAAGTATTTAATACAATCCATTAATTTTTTATGTTGTGCCATCAATCCTTTTTCATTTTCTTTCTTGATTTTTTCAATATGCTCAATTGTTTTTGTAATTTTATCGTGAATTTTCTTTTTCATTAAATCGATGAGCATTCTATGTTTTTTATCTGCTGCTTCTGAAGATTCAGACGCAGATGAAGATGCAGATGAAGAACGTTCGCGTTTACCCACTAATTTAGTGATAACTCGAGTTGCCATTTCTTTTCTTGCTTCAGCTCGTGTTTCTTTTAATAGTAAATGGGCATCAGTTTCTAATGCTCTTTTGAAACTTTCGGCACGACGTTGTTCTTCTTCATGTTTATGTTGTTTTTTCAGTTCTTCTGCAGCTTTTTTCTTTTCTTTTGCCGCTCTTTCCTTTTCACGTTGTCTTTCTTTCTTTTCTTTTGCAATTCTTTCGGCTTCTTCTTTCTTTGCTCGTTCTGCTTCTTTTTTTGCGTTATCAATTTTTGGTATTCTTTCAGAACGTCTCGAAGGATCAATTGGCATCACATCTCTTTGTGTTCTCTTTCTTTCGCTCAATTTTCTTGCTTCTTTCATTTCAATATCTTCAGCTGCTGCAGAAGGTCCTGCAGGTGGAGATAGTCCCGCAGAAGGTCCTGCAGGTGGTGGTGGCGGTGGTGGTGGAGGTGCAACTTGTTGACCCTGGCTCTGACCATGGCCCTGTTCCTGGGCCATTTCCATCATATTTTGCCCTGCTCCTGGATTTGGAAGTTCAGCCATTACTCTATTATATATATCTCATATAATTAATAAAAATGAAGCAAATTGCATATTTAATATTTTTATCATTAGCTGAAATATTCGGAGATTTTACTTTAGAGAAATATGCAAACACGAAGCAATTACCATTCTTAGGCTATGGTATAGTTGGATATATTTCCGTTGTATATTTCTTAATAAAAAGTCTAAAAGGGTCTACAATTTTATATGTAAATGGAATGTGGGATGGTATATCTGCATTAATCGAATCAATTGCCGCGATGGTTATATTGAAAGAACGATTTAGAAACCCAAAACAGTATATAGGTTTAATATTGATTATTCTAGGAATATTTTTCTTGAAACAAGGGAATAAAGAACAATTTACAAATAAATCAATTATATATTAAGTTCAAGAACTATCGGAATATGATCACTTCCTGTATATTCACTTAGTATATCAGCAGTTTCAATTTTCTTTTTATATTTCTTATTGATTATAAACATATCTATTCTCCATCCTACATTATTCTTACGCGCATTACCAAATGGGCTAAACCAAGTGTATTTCTTTTCAGTAGGATGCAATTCTCTAAAAGTATCAATATATCCGCTTGCAGAACCGTTCCCGCTCCCAGTTTTCAATAAATCGCGGAATGCTTGTCTTTCTTCATCTGTAAATCCATGGTGACCTCGATTTGCCTCATAATTTTTCAAATCATTTTCTTCTGGTGCTACATTAAGATCTCCAGTAATAATAATCGGTTTTTTATATTTCTTTTCCAAATCAACAAGAGTTTCGCGGATACCCGCTTCCCATATAGAAATTCTTTCTTTCAATCGAGACAAGTCTGGTTTTGCATTCGGTACATACATATTTATTAAAATAAATTTCCCAAAATCATAAATCATCAGTCTCCCTTCATTATCTTTAATCTTATTTGTAGCTATCTTTTCAGGTTCAAACGAAGAGGCCGCTGCTGCAAATATCGCTGTTCCAGAATATCCTTTGCGTTCTGCAGAATTATATAATCGCATTGTATATCCTAGTTCATCCATTTCTTTTATAAATTTAGATGGAATATCTCCTTCGAGACATTTTATTTCTTGCAGACAGATAATATCAGGCTTTTCCTTACTAAGTAATTCATTTAAACTCCCTTTACGAATAACTGCACGTAATCCAGCAACATTCCACGATATTATTTTTATTTTGGATGCAGTCATTTATATTCTTATCCTTATTATATATTATTTCCTTATTAACCTAACCTTAACCAGTATATATTATTAACCTTAACCAGTATATATTAGTAACTATTAGCTGTTATAAAAATAAATAAAATAAGAATTTCATTTTTTATAATATGTTTTTTCAATCCAATTTTTATCAGATTCTAATATTCCAGATACATTCTTATTAGCATTTCTATTTAATATATCTAATACATTGATTTTTCGTAATACAGGGAGAGTTCCATAATTTTGTATTGCTAAACTCAATGCTTGGTGTCTTTCTACTGCATTTTTATTGACAATATGATTATATCCATATTTCCCTAAATCATCGACTGCAAATGCCAAGTTACGGAATGGTATTTTACGAGATTCTGGTGTCTTTCCTGGTAATCCTCGGTCTTTAACACATTCCGCAGCAACATGTACATTTTTCTTTGTAGTATAAGCGACTCTTTCTATTTGACCTTTTGGACAAATAGATACTTTACTTGGCTTCGACGACTCTTTAGATCTGTACATTCTATTATATATACTATTATATACAAAATAAAAAAGAACCACCGGAGTTTTACCCATTTTAATATTGTTTAATGGTATAATGTTTATTATGTTTTCCGTTACTGGAAACAATTAATGAATTTAAATCAAAACTATTAAGATTACATTCTTCTTTCGGAATCGGTGCAGAATAGAAAGTTCCTAAATATTTTTTACATTTATCTAAAATGAATTTTTCATCAATTTCTTCGGGAAAAGTAATTCCTTTATTTGGATGTTTAAGCATCCATTGACATGCTGATAATATACCACACATAACTTGTAGCGGAGTCGGTCCGAAATAAGGGTCTTTTAAAACATTCTTTGTATAGTCTGTATGTAAAATGGATCCTGTCCAGAATGACCATGGACCAGTTGTTTTGCCCAAAGGGTCTGATTCAAGAATAAATGTAGCACCTACATTATCATAACCTTCTAAATGATCATCATGAACATTAAGTACCTTCCATTTTGTGTGATCATTAATAATATTTCTTAAACTTTTACAGCAATTTTCATTGATCATTTTTTGTGTTTCCGGATTTACCTTATATACATAATGCATTGTTGGTGCCCAATCAATTGTTCCTAAGAATCTACTACATGATATATTTTCGGAATGATGAATACAATATCCTTCAATATTTGTAAATTTAACATTACCGTTTTCATCAATACTTTCTGGAACACATGATCTAGCTTTAACATCAATACCATGCATATCAATGGTAAGAATTTGTGGTGTAAGAACAGATATAAGTTTAGAATCAAATGGTACAGTTTTTTCATGTGTCCCAACTGCTATTTCTGTAACTTCACAAGTTTCATCAATTAATCCTACACAACTCCATGTACAAGTAAAAGATTTATTATTTTTCTTTTTAGCAATCTGTGTATCAAGTTCAGAACAATGAATTACTCTTATTTTTAGAAATTTCCCTATCATATTATAATCTTTTTTGCGTAATGCACTTTTTAATTCTGCATTTTCTTTAGTACTATTTTTAATAACATATTTAGCAATATCTAGGATACCTTGTTTAATCATTATAGAGATTAATCCTGGATTCATACCAAATTCAATAATACTTGTAGTTTTACATTCTTTTGTTTTTGCAGCAAGTTCTAATAAATTCATATGTACTTGCCAATAAGAATCTTCGGTATATGGATAAATTTTATTTTTATTAATTTTTATTGATTGTTCTTCATCTTCAACAGAAGTATTAATATAATGTAAATTTAACTGTCTGCATATAACAAATACTTTAAATGTAGGTGTTCTCGTAGTCAAATCAATTACTAGGTCATTCTTATTACATTTAATTATTTTTGTTAAAAGATTTTCTATATTTTTACTTGTTATTTTAAATTTAATAAAATGTGCGCCATCTTTTATGGCTTCTTGAACTGATGGGAACTTTGAAGTACTTATATATTTATCAATGACATAAACATTTTTATAATCAATATTAAAAAAGTCTTTTAGATAGTATAAACAACATTTTCCGATTGAACCACAACCGAGTATAATTATCTTAAACATTTTTGTTGTATCTACTGTATTATAATAATATATTTTAGATTATTTATGTTTAACAAAAAAAATGATTTTCGCTGCTAGATAATCTTAATAATCTACATGGATTCGGCAATGCAATCCCCATCATCAACATTTACAAAAAAAGATGCATCTACATTTTTAAATCAATTAGGGCCACCGCCGCCTCCACGAGTTCTGGGTGCAAAATCTTTCGTTGATGAAATGCGCGAGATTTCATATGAATCAAGGAAGCGCAAAGCATTTAGTTCACAGTTCGTAAACGAATCTGAATATGTTATTACGATGAAAGAAAAAGATTACAAAATTTTCTTTAAGGAATTAATCAAGGGGCCTTCAAAAGAAAAAATAGAGAAACGTGCGAGAGATGGATATACGACTGCGACAATATATCAATATGCAATTGGCGATTATTTTTATTTTGATGACCGTGGTAAGATAGTAATGATTGACAAATTTATGCACACAGAATATCATTTGTATAAAACTCATACAGCTATTACAAGTGAATATATGATTGGATTAATCAGAGATTATTTCCAAGATAAACTGGGAATGTTTTTCGATGTGAGTACTAATAAATCTATGCAGATGACATATGTTGAAGTTTTCTGGGGAGACCCATCAAAAGAACGTTTCATTTCTCAGAAATGGAAGAAGATTATTTATGACCGGCATCATCAAAAATAAGTCTATATTTATCTTGCATATTTGCGGTATGTGTCATATCTGCAGCTATATCTTCTTTTTCTCGAATAGTTAATTTATTAAAATCAAGTGTATTTATAAATGAATGTCTTATTAACGAGACGGTAAGTGGTTTTTTAAATAATTTTGCAAATATACGATTACTCCATTTTGTGTATGTATTTTTGAGCATAGGTTCTCCGTCACGCATTGTAAATAAATAGTCACGTTCTTTTCTTTCAAGACTCTTTTTGATTTGCGAAACTAATTCTTTAGGAAGTTCTTTACGGAATTCCTTGTGACTTTTTGCGGTTTTGTATTTTCCCAAAACGAGTTCCGGTTTACTTCCATTTAAATCGCTAATATAATTTTCTTCTTTTTTTGCTGCCGCCCCGGTCCCGACCCCAGTCCCGACCCCAGTCCCTCTAATATAGACTTTACCGAAGTCTGCACGTAATGGTGGTATATATGTATATAAACTCAATAATAATTTATCATCGCTACCGTCATCAAGACTATCGCGTTTTTTAATGATATCTTCATATTTCACGTATCCTTCAATTTGTTTTTTAGTAGGCGCATTTTCTTTATAGCGGTCTGTAATAGCACCGTCACATTCTGTAAATTCTTTGGACCATAATTCAAACTCTTGTTTATGTTTCGATTTGAGTTCAGGATTATATCTAAAGATAGCTAAAATAAAGGTATAGAATGTTTTGCGAGACCCCACGTTTGGATATGTATCTGTAATTTTCTTTATAACAGGTTTAGGATTTTCTATAATATATTCTAAAGGTTTATTAATTAATTTAAGTAAGACACATCCTTTTTGTAAATAATTTCTTTTAGTAAAAACTGAAAGAGATGATGATTCTATACTTTTCATCAAGTCTTTCTTACCGCCGCCCCCATTGCCACCCACATTATTATTACTATCAGTATTTTCCATAGTTTCTGCCATCTAATATATACAAACGGTAACTTTTTCCTATTTTTGTATCTAAAAATAAAAAAATGATTTTATTTTAACATTCAAACACAATATAATTCAAAAAAGGTTATACAAATGCAGGTATCAATAATGTCCCAGACACATCCAACGGTCCCGGCCCATCTAATGGCCCCGACGGCTCCAACGCCTCCACTGGTGCTTACGGTTCAATCATCACTACCGATTGTGCTATTTGATTTGAATGGAACTTTGTGCAAGCGTGTAAATAAGAAAACGGAAGTTGTCTTCCGTCCTAACTTGGAGAAACTTAAGCATCTAAATGGCAAATATCGTGTCGGAGTATATAGTTCTATGCAGCCACATAATATTGAGAAGATAACTTTACAAATTGAGAAGAAGTGTAATCAAACTATATTTGACAGGACTCTTATCTTTGACCGTAGCCATACTGTAAACTTTACTGAAGAAGAACTCAATGCGAATCCCAAAATTAACGCTTGGAAGACAAAGAAATGTTTGCGGAATCTATTTGAGAATATTGATAATGTAACAATAGTAGATGATGAATTGTATAAGATATCATCTGATGAGAGAGAACACGCAATTATAGTTCCAGAATATAAATGTACTAAAAAAGATAAAACTTTGAAGAATCTTGTATGTAAATTGTGTAAGAAGGTTACACAGTAATCTTATACTTATCTTATACTTATCTTATAGTAAATATATAGGTTGATAAAATTTTATATTCTATGTATAATTATATTTTTAAATTTCTTATATATTATTTTTATTATTTTTCTGTCTCTCTCTCTCTATAAAAAAGAGCAATAAATGAGCAATTAGGTCCCTGGATAAATATTACAACCATCATATATTATCACACCACTCCAATGGGTAACGGTTTTCAGGGTGTTTTGAAAAGAGCAAAATAATGGTGGGTAAAGTTATTTAAAGTTATAATATTATATATTATAATAGTAAGGATGTATATTTATGATAAAATTTTTTGTTGTGAATATTGTGACTATAAAACTCTAAAGAAGTATAATGTAACACGGCACACTGTAATAAAACATATAGACACTGGCGAAGTCCCGGCTAATCAAATAGTTATCCCTGATAATCAATTTACAAACCCTGATAATCAAAAAAACAACCCTAATAATCAATTTACAAACCCGGATAATCAATTTACAAACCCGGATAATCAAAAAAACAACCCTGATAATCAAAAAAACAACCCGGATAATCAAAAAATAAACCCATGGGATTTGCACGAGAACCAGTGTGATAAATGTGGGAAAATACTATCAAACAATCAAAACCTTAGAAGACATATAAAGATTTGCAATGGTAAAATGAACCCATTACAATGTACAGTATGTAAAGAAATTTTTACATTACCTCAAGCAAAATATAGACATCAACGTAAATGTATGGAAAAACAGAAAGAAGAAGAAGAACGACAAATGACAGTACAAAATAATACTACGACAAATAATAATGCTGCAAATAATGCAAATAATGTAAATAGTAATAATAATAATGTAAATAGTAATAATATAACAAATAATAATATAAAAATAAGTCTCTTTATTGACGATAAATATCATAAAGACTATAAGAAAGATCAAGGATTTATCATTGACGAAAGTATGCATAAAGAAATCGCCAATATTGTAAAGAAGTATTATCCACATTGCGATGAAATTGCGAAAAGATTTAATAGACTTATTCTATCAAAACCAGAAAACCAAATAATACGCAAAACAAATTTACGTTCATCACATTCTATCGTAAACAGAGGAGATAAATGGAATCATATAATAGATTCATATGCTTATCAACATATGATAAGTTGTTTATGTCATAGTCTCATGTATTATATAAAAGGAAATGATAAATTTACAGATTATATCTATGCACTTATTACAGATTATGCAAAATATATATCAGATGGAGGATATAATAAAGATTCTGAAGATATGGAAGAACAAAAAGATTTACAAAATGATTATAAAAAAATAGAAAAAGATTGCATAACAACTGTATATAATTATACGAAACCTGAGCGGGCAAACACCGACGTTCCTTTATCTTAATGTGTAGCGGTAGCGGGCGGCCTCCGCTTACTGTTGTGATGGTGTATCAGGTGGCGGTGATGCGGCGGTTGATGTTGCGACTTTCTTGCCAATATTGCTTGTACTTTCGCGGGCATGTGAATAGGCATTTTGGTAATCGGCGGGTACAATAATATCTGGCGTTACTTTAAGTTTTCTGCGTTGTACATAATTATATATCAAATCTATTATAAATAATACAATGATAATAAATGATAACAATATGAGACTTTGGACTTCACGCGAAAGACGAGAGAATAATGGTGATATATAATCGAATCCTTCCCACAGTATTGGCAAGATTATGAATAATATTCCACTCGATAATCCAAAAAGTTTGTAATCATTATAGCTACTTTTATCTTTATCTATTGGTAAATTTGTATAAATAACAAGAGAATAGAAGACTGTTAATACAATTCCAAAGATTTCAAACACCGCATATGTAACACGGGGATTTTCAATATAATTATTGATTTTTTTTGGGAATGTATTAAATAACGCTAAGCCGTGTAATATTGTGTAGAATCCAAAAATAAGTAATACATATTCATAGAATCTTCCGGCAAATGTTTTATCTGAAATTGCTTTTATAAACCATTTCAAAACTGGAATGTGTGCTATATATTTCGTGGGTAAAGACATAACAGACAGACCAATAATGACTTTTGTAATACCATAGAAAATATATAAAAATGCAGCAAAATATCTACCAATTTCAATCATTATATACTTTATAGATATATTTTATAGATATATTTTATAGATATATTTTATATTAAATTATTTTTTACTTGGACGCCCTTTTTTCTTAGGGATAGCTACATTTTCAGGAATTTTTTCATCTCCATCACTACTCCCTCCAGTCGCCGCGATAGATTTCACTTTTTTATATTTCGGATATTCTTCACCATAATAGAGTCGCGAAAGTTTATCATCAGTGCTACGTTCTATATTGATTTGTCTGTCAACGACATCACGTACGATATCCATATGAGATGCCACCATAATACTATTAAATCTTTGCAATAATATATTAAATATATCTTTAATTTTTCCAATATTTACAGAATCAAAGGATGTAAATCCTTCATCAATAAACAATGTGTTTACATTCACATTCTTTCCAATACGTGTCAGCGCCATACGCATTGCAAGATTCACAATAAATTTCTGGTATCCACTTATAGTATTGAGTGAAGGCGTATTTCCTCTGTCAGTAACTGTATATATAAATCCAGTTGTATTAAAAGATATATTGACTTGTATAGTATCTATTTCGGATAAAAATCCATTCATTTCGCTTTCAACAAGAGGCAATGCCTTATTCGCAAATATCCAATGTCTGAAACCATCAATACCCTTTTTACTATCTCCAATTATACATTTTTGTATTTGTTGCAAGAGTTCATATTTCTTTATGAGAGTATCATAGAAATCTGAAATATCTGAGACACGCAATTTATGGCTATCAGCATCCCTCATTTTCTTTCCAAGAAGTGTATGTTCATTACGCATAGTCTCCAATTTCTCATTCAATTCTTTATATTCTTGACATATTTTCAAATAATGTTTATATATTTTTATATTCTGCCAATATTCAATATCCTTTTTAGATTCTTCATATTTATTAATAACGAGTATTTTATCAGAAATAGCATCCAATTCAATCTCTTTATCTTTCTTATTTTTCACAAATTCATAATATTCATTTCGTCTTTTCTTCATATTCCATTCTTTCCACGCATCGAGAAGGATTAAGTTATCTTCAATAGTATTGTATTCTTCACGATATTCATCATATTCTTTAATAAATGCCTGCATATTTGTCAATAATTCTCTATTTTCTCGATACCCATTTTTACTTTTATTAATAACAGTATTATATGATTCATAAATATTCCATTCATTTATAGCGATTTCATTTTCAATTTCAGTTAATTCTTTTTTATTCTTCTTAACAAGTTTCCATTCTTCGGCAGCCTTATTCCATGCATCTACTTCGTCTTTCATACTATCACATGTTGTTTCATAGAATTTTCTTTGTGAAATAAGATTCGGGAGTTCTTCGATTTCAACATATCTATCTGCGAAATCAGGTTTTTCGACGCCTTTTACATGTATAACTTCAATACCGGTAACACTCTTTCTAAGTTTCGCCAATTCTTTCTTCAAATTTTTGCCTTCAATAAGAATAGCTTCATATCTCTTTCTATGAACTTGTTGTTTACATGCTTCACACTCTGGATTAAAGGGTAATTGTTCAATTTCCATGATTTCCTCTTGGATTTCTGCGAAACGTTCATTTATTTTCGCAATTCTTTCAAATTTACTTTCGATATTAGAAACATATTTTTTCAATTGTTCAAGATTTGTTTTCAATGTATGTGAATCTTCTAAACTTTCAGAATCACCAATTTGTTTTAACCATCTTTTATATTTGATTTCCCAAGTCTCTTTATTCTCGACGAGTCTGCACGGTACAATACGTTCTTTAAGCAATTCAATATGACGATTCTTGAGACCATGCAATTTCGAAATAGATGTTTCTAAATCTTTGACAGCTATCTTTGTGACAACAAATCCACCCGCCATTTCAGAAATTGAAGTTTTTGGTTTACTTACACCCATACTCATCCCCAATTTTTCAAAATATTCAAGTTGTTCTTTGTATCTATTCATTTTATTTTCAATAATACTTATTTGACTATCAAGACCATCAGGATTATCAAGCCATTCTTTATTTTGCTTTTCAACCCATGCATTATAATGAGACTGCATTTTACGAACTGATTCAATAGTCATAGGAGGGAATATTGGTTCTTCACTATCCATTTCCTGAGCAGCGGCAGGATCGGCCGCATCGGCCCCGCCGCCTCCTTCCTCAAAATCGGCAATTTCTTTTTCTGAAAATGTAGCTATATTTTCCACAATAGATTTTAGTTCTTTATTAATAGATTTTTGTAATTCAATAGTATCTATATATTCATTTTCAGATATATTAAATGCTTTAGTTATTTCAATACTTTTTTCTATTTTTTTATCAATACCTTTATCACTCAAACCGATATCTTCGTCTTTTGGTTTTAGTTTATCTTTATCTTTATCTTTATCAAATGAAGAACAAGCGCTACGAATACGTAATCTTTCTTCGTCAAGTTCCCTATTTTTCTCAATAATAGAAGTAATATCCTCTGTCAATTTTGCGTAATGATTTATTTCGTCCACACTTACTTTGACTATAGCATGTTCTGTCATTCCTGATTTAAATGTTTTAAGAGCATCAGTAATATATTTATATGCTTTAATAGATTCTGCCAGAATTTCACTATATGCAGAAATAGATTCCATATTCATAGCTCTTTCAAGAATCTCTCTCTGAATATCATTTGGTTGCATAAAGAAATTATTAATATCTATTTGACACATCATATTAGATAATTCCATATTCTGCAGTGTTCCAAATACATTTCGGATCCAAGCAGTTGCAAGTGCCATCTCGGCAACCACTTCTTTTGTTTTATTTTCATTATTCAATTTATATACAACTAAATAAAATGTATTAATACGACTGTCATCTTTAGATTGTGTATTAAAACTTCTTGTAATCTCATAGGTAGCAGCAACGCCGCCCCCGCCGCCGCCTTCATCGCCAATATAATCAAATATAAGAGATATACCAGACCTTTCATGATGTGGCCTTTGGTCGCTAATAATTTTCGAGGACATCGTTTTACCCATATGAACTTGTGTACGCATAGAAGTAGGTTCTCCAAATATACATAGAACCAAGACATCTAGAAAAGCCGATTTTCCAGTTGCATTCTGTCCATTAATAAGTGTAATATTTTTATCCATTTTTGTGAAATCTATAAAATTATCCTTTCCATAGCAGAGTATATAATCCCATTCAATATATTTAAAGCGAATTGTATTATTTACTGAACCATTCATATTGATTCCTTCATATTTTTCAATTACTTTGTTAATAGTTTCATTACGATTTTTAATTTTTGTTTTAATTTCTTCAGGCATAATGTCATCACATTGTATACAAATAGTTTTTGAAGGATTATCAATATATTCATTTACGTCACTTATGTCAGGATATACCTCTTTGATATATTTAATCCAATTATCTTTATTATTCATATCACAAATTGCATTTAAACTTTTTTGTAGTGAATTTCCCGCAGACCCTCCCTCGACACCACTACCGTCCTCACCATTCTCGTTGCCATTGCCGCCACTACCTTCGAATTCTTCAAAAATAGAAGAACCTACACATATGGTTGATTGGATAAGAAGTGGTTCTATAGAGTTATCTTTAAGAATGGAATGTAAATCTCTTTTATCAGAACCGTTTCCGATAAATCTAATTTTCGGAAATTTAGGAAATATCTTGTCAACAATCGCATCTTTAAATTCCTTAATATTTTTGGTACCAAAGCGAACATACCATGTACCTTCTTTTCTTTGCATTGTAATTGAACCATAATTATTTATGATATTATATGCTGTTACAGATTTATCTTTATTATTCCACAGGAGATATCCGTGACCATTTGTACTTTCACCATTATCTTGTTGAATGAGTGAGCCAGGATATCCCCATATAAATCCATCAGTATCATTTATTTGTTGTTTATGGCAATCTCCAAAGACACCGAAATCATATCCTGCATTCATGAACCATTTAATTGGATATCCACCGCGACCATTTTTAAAGACGCTTCCGTGAAAAAGCGCGACTTTAATATCTACAGTATCTTCAAACGCATTTGCATTGGGATATTCAGGGAGTTTATCAACTATTCCACTGCCACTTGTAGTACGTAAAACATCTCTAATAGAAACTACACCGAATCCCACATTATTATAGGAATATAGACCAGTTTCTTTGAGATAATGAAAAGTGTATTTCGTTTTTGAAGAAGTAAAAGCAATTTTAAGCATATCAAGACTATCAACTGTAGACGATTCTTGCTGAAGACTATCATGATTTCCACTGATCACGATAACAGGTGAAATTTCCAATATTTTAGCGATAAATTCAAGAAGCATAGTAACACCTTGAACACCGACATATGTTTTGTTATGAAATATGTCCCCTGATATAACTATTATAGCGTTTTTAGAAAGCGATGATACTGATATTTCTTGAATGAAATGAGTGAAAACATGATTATATTCATAAATACGCGCTTTCTCAGTATCCCCTGCACGAACGTGTAAATCAGATATATGAATTATTTTCTCTATTTTATTATTATGACCGCAATTATTTAAAACAGATGTCATTTATTTATGATGTTAATATACGCTTATATCTTAAACAAAGCATAAAACAAAAAAATCAAATTTTTAGTGGTTTATAGAAGAGCATTGACTTCATTAGCTAGACTATACCACCGAGTCATATTAATTCCTTTTGTGAGCGGTCTATTTCCATCGGGAGCACTCCAGTAATAATAGTGATGATGTAAATGTATTCTACAACAGCTTATTGGGATAAAATTTTTAGTTAAAAGTCTACCCTTTTCAAAGATATCAACAAGTGATGCTGCAATAGCAGCAGAAGTCATATTTGCAGAACCTCCAACATCACTCAGTTCTAAATTTCCAGGAATAATACCTAAATTACCTATTAATCTCGTAAATCTTGTATTTGGAATTTCGTATTTTACATAAATTCTATTAAACCCATCGACGCTTGTTCCATCTTCTAAATTAACAAGCCAAGGTTCGATTATTAATTTCAAGTTAGGGTCTATTTTCTCAATATTTTCATCTCCTTCCGGATTTTTAGCTTTTGGATCAATATATTTTATTTTTTTCATAATATCTCTTTTATCATCAAGTTTAATTGGTTTACGTGTAAGTGGATCAATAAAAATTTTATTTTCACTTACAGCATTTTTCCAAAGATTATAAATATCGCGTGCATAATAGCAGTTCTTTTTACCTGTACCAGTATCAATTTCAACAATTAATTGTAGTTTCTTTTTATTCATTCTATCAAATCTTTTACCAGTAAGAACATCTTTCATTGTTACACAGATACCTTTTAAGTCTTTAAGAATTTGAGTGCGTTTTTTATTAGACAAAGGCGGCATTGCTCTGACTTCTTCGTGTTTATATGGAGACATTGCCGATAATTTTGCGTGACTACTAAATGGATCGTCAGTTTTGCCTTCATCAGTTCCCTTTTTTTCAGAGTAAAAAACTTTTTCAATAAAAGGGTCTTCACCTGGGTTTAGTGGTTTCGGTGTCATAAAATACTCATATGCACCTGTTTCTGGATTTATCATTGAATTTCTAACAAATTCTCTAGGTTTTGGTAAACGAGTCACTTTTCTATTCATCTTCTGTTTAATAGACGAAGGGAGCGATTTACTCGATTTACTTTTACTTAATTCTTTATTTTGTGATGTTTGTTGTTTATCTTTTAAATTTTTTATATGTAAAATTAAATAGTTTAAATTTGCAAAATTTATAAAAAGTTCTTGATAAAATTTAATTGCAATATCATCTACACCTTCTGAGTTATCATATAAATTATAGAATTTATAATAATCTAGATAATCTCTAATTGTATTAAATATAGTTAACTCACTTTGTATGAAATTTCCATTATATAGAAAACTGTCAATTAAACCTTTTATTCTAATGTTCAAATTATTTAATAATGATACAGTTGGTGAAATATCTAAAATTAAATTATTCTCTACGATATTTTTAGAATAAGCAATAAATTCATTCAGTTTATTTCTATCATCATTGTGTCTCTCTGCAGGTATAATATCATATTTATTATCACTATATTCAAGAATAATTTCGCATAGTCTAATATAATTTTTTAATAATTTTAGAAAATCTTTTGGTACTTTTTCAGTTTCTTGAAGTGCTGCATATAAGTTATTAATTTTTAAAAAGGTTACTTGCCATTCTGCGTGATTGCTAGGTATATTCAGTTTATCATGTCCAGTTCCTATAGATTTGGGTAAAGGTGCTCTTGAAGATCCTGCAGGATAAATATTATATTTTTCTAAACAAATTTCTTTAATATCATTATATGTAGGACCATCAACTGTAATTTCAGCACCTGTTAATGGGTTAACGGTCGGATTTCTAGCCCATTCTTGACATTCTTCCTCTTTTATTCTTTTTATACGGTCTTTTCTTTTTTTAGCGTCTGATTTAGTACTCATTACAATTATAAAATATAATATTTTAATAGTATAATGGATAATACAGTGATGAACACTACTTCGACACAGCCTCCGCCGACTGTTCCAGATACATCTGCAGCGGCATCCGCCACGGCATCAACATCGGCACCTCATACAACCTTATCAGCACCAAGCCGTGGTTCAATTGATGTAGCATACCACACATCTTCTGGATCAGGACTAAAATCATTTGATACAACGAGTGCTATTGCCGGATTATATCTTTGGTTATTATTTGGATTTTTTACATCTTTATTAGGGTGTGATCTTCAAAGAATAATGACAAAAAATATATTTGTAAAACATTTGATGGCGCTTGTAACATTTTTCTTCTTAATGTCTGTTGTAGATACCGATAATAATATAAGTGTCGCAATGACATGGGTAAAAACAATACTTGTTTATATATTATTTATGATATCAATAAAGAGTAAAATAATTTCATCCGCGATATTCTTAGGTTTACTTTTAGCTGACCAGACGTTAAAAGTAGAAATAAGTTATTTACAAAATAACAATCCATCCGCAAATGCTAAGAAGATTGCATTATATAAAGCAATAAGATACTATTTATTATTTGCATTAATAATAGTAGCTGTTATAGGATTTTTGTTGTATTTTCTAAAACAGTATAGTGATCATTATGATGAGTTTTCATTCATAGTATTTTTCTTTGGAAACAATCATTGTAATGATTTGTAAAAAAAATGATAGAAAAAATGAAAAATTTGATTGATTTTATTTAGTTATCTTTAAGCAAAAATGACGACCCCTACTGCCACCCCTACTGCCTTCGGTACTCCGACCCTTTCTGCCTTCGGGAGTGGAAATCTTTTCGGTTCTCCTCCGCCTATATTCGGTAAGGCTTCTGCACCAAATCCCTTTGTAAACAATATGTACGAGTTGAACAATTACATCAACAGTGTCAACTCCGGCCTAGAGAAGGATCTTTCGTCGAAGATGTGTGCTGAAATTCGCCTCATTTGCCTGAAATACAATTCCAATCAAGCGACGCGCAATTACAGAAATATGGAGAAGAAGGTCAAACCCGCATCTACACCAACAGCGTATCAACCGCAGAAACCAGGATTGCTTGATCTTCAGGAGATGATTCAAGAGCGCAGCGTCCTAGAGAACGCTATCCGCGTCCGCGTTGGCCCAGGTGTTTATACTTATGTCCGCCTGCCCGGAGGCGGCGTCGCGCGACTGGGCGAAGAGCCTCCGAGCAAGAAGTTTAAGGCGGCAGACCCAGTCGCATAAAGTATATCATGACATCAAAAAAAAATCACAATGATTTTTCAAAATAGCTACAAATGTTATTTTGTTTTTATGTTTATAGATGGTACTCATTATGATTTTATTATTAATGATATAAAAAATGATATAAAAGTACAAGAAAAAGTTGCAACAGTTAGAAAAAATAGAGAAAAATCATATTTAGCATTATTATATACAAATAATGGTAAAGATGAGAATAGAAAATTTAAAGCATATGAATATGGTATGAATATGGTATGAATAAATTAAATAAAGAAGATATTATTAATCTCTTTATTTAAGTAAAAATAAATTTAAATACTCGTGGGCGGGCTCGAACCGCCGACCTCTGGTATCCTTGTTACCATATAGTGGTAATGCATAAGACCAGCGCTACTGAACCAACTGAGCTACACGAGTTCCACCTCCAAACGTCAACATAGAAGTTTGTGGGTGAGCATACTAGCTCACATTTTATATAAACAACAAATCTTTAAATACTTTTGCCTATTTAAGATATTTATAAAATAGAGAAAAATATTAATAAATATTTATAATATAATAGATATGGAGGAATTAATAAAATCAACAATTGAGATTGTAAAATCATCAGAACCAAAAAATATTTTTGATATTCAAAGTAAAATACAAGAAACTTTATATGGTAAAAGAAATTTTGATGCACAAACTCTTAATGATATTGTAATTAAATTTATGTCAGATAATAATATAGAAAAAAAACACGATGAAATATCTAAAGACCTTATTGATAATTATATTGAAACATTAGTTACTAAAATATTAAAACCCGCAGATGAAGGTACAAAAAGAGAAAGAAAACGTGGTGCACCTGTATCTTTTGCAGAAACACAAGTGAAACCAACAAAACCGAAAACAAAACCGAAAACAAAACCGAAAACAGAAGCAAAAGCGAGTGAAGAAAAACAAGATCAAGGTTCAAAAGAAGGTTTAGCTAGATATTTAAACACAATTCAACAAGAAGTTGAAAATAAGTTAAAATCAATACGTATTAATATGAAAACTGTTTTTGATACTAAAAATATTCTTATTCCTATGTATATATTTGAATTATATTTAGATTATTTATCAAATAATGATTTTTATTACAAAGTATCATATTATAATTTTAATAAAACAATGGGTCGACATCCATATTTACCATGTGGTCCCAATGTAAAAGAACCATGTAGTTCATTAAATAATGAAATAGAACTTTTTAATAGTGAAATGAAACCACCAATAATTGTATATCTAAATCGTGAAAAATATCCATTTAATACTTTTAAAGAGTATTTAAATGGATTAATGAAATATATTATTAATGAGAGAGTCACTGAAAATGTTCTAAATACAATTTTAGAATCATTTGATAATTTACCGTCATTTAAACAATGTGCTATAAATGGACATTTACGTTATTCTCCAGTAATTGAAGATGCTGAACAACGTAGTGAATGTACAATATGTTATTTATGTGGTCGTCGTTTATTTTACAATAGAAATGGTAAAGAAATAAATACAGATATAGATCATATAGTACCTTATATATCAGGATATATAACAGGTGTTATACATTTTCCTTCTAATTATTTACCAACGCATGCTAAATGTAATGGTCCGAAAAGTGATAATTTGCCAAATATCTATAGTATAGATGCAACATTACAAGCGAAATTAGCAGATATGCAAGCAAATATACCATATGATAAATTACGTGATGATATATCTGAAAAAATAATAAAATCAATATTTAAAAGTCTTCCAGAACAATTTAATAATCCTGATAAAGTAAAAGATATTTTATCATATGCAGTAACATTAGTTGATGATAATGTATCCAAAAAACAAAAAGTCAGCAGAGGTGGTAATAAAAATCTAGATAAGATGGAAAAAACTTCAGATATGTCTATTGAATATCATCATCCTTTAACACCAGAAAAATTTTCTAAATTAAAAAAGAAACATTTATCTTCTTCAAAAATAAATTATACATCAGAGTTAAATCATACAATTCAAATGTTAAATAGAAAATTACAACTTAAAAATATAATTACAGTAAATGATAATATTGAAATTAAAATATTAATAGAATTAATAAATTATCTAACAATATGTCTTGATGTAATGCACACACCAAGACATATACATAGTGGCGGAGGTTTAACCTATACTCAATTTTTTAATAAATATGGAAATGAAGATCTAGCGCCTGCACACTTTGGTAGTGATGAACAAGTACAATTAATGTCAATAGATGACCGTGTTAAATTTTTCAAAGCACGTATAGAATTATATGTTAACTTTTCATTCTTACTTGCAAGATCATATAATAAGACATATACCGAATTTATAGAAGATCGATTTCAGAAATGTGTTAATGCGCAATATATATTTACAGAAAATTTTCATGATTAAAATAAACTTATAAATCAAAATTTTCAATGAGTGTTTCATGGGACATATATGTAAATTTATATTTATTTTTCTTTAATATATGGTTATAATAATCCATAGCGTTTATTTTTAATCTTTTATCAAGTTTTTTACAAATTTTATAGAGTGTATTCATGTTAATATAGCATAATTCTCTATTTATATAGGGGTCGATATTATAATTGCATAAACATGGATATTTTGTGAAAAGGAATGCGTCGATGCGTTTACAGTCCCAATTGAGTCTTTTCTTCCAGTTTGTAGCTATAAATTCCGAATCATATTTAATAAGTTTTTTCCATTTTTTATAATCAAAAGATATTTTTTGAATACTTATTTCATATTTTGATAGTTGTTTTGCGAGAATATGTGAATATTTCATTGTATCTCTCGTATTTTATATAATATATATAATTAAATTATGTTTATATATTTTATGAAATCCGCGGCCGTTAGTTTTTTGGCGGTAAAAAACGAACGGTTAGTTAAAATATATAAAAAAACGAACGGTTAGTTAAAAGATATAATAAAACGAATGGTCACATTTCAATTGAAATGTGACCATTCGTTTTATGGGAAGTGAAAACTAACCGTTCGTTTTTCTATTGTCGAAAACTAACGGTTCGTTTTTTGGCATAGAAAAACTAACGGCCGCTTTTATTGAGAACCAACTAAAATTTTATAGGAATATTTGCGCATTTTAATTATAATATCTGAAAAAATGAAAAACTTTTAAATTTTAATTTTAAATAATAAACTAACAACTATGGGAAAAGAATGCGATATTTGCTGCGAGAAATTCAACAAATCCGATCATAAAAAAGTGATATGTAACTATTGTGAATATGATGTTTGCAATACATGTACTCAAACATATCTTATGAGAAATACACAAGACCAGCATTGTTTGAACTGTAAACATGCTTGGAATCGTGAAAATATGGAATTGAATTTTACAAAGAAATTCTATACTATCGATTATAAAAAACATAGAGAAAATATTATATTTGAAAGGCAAATGAGTCTTCTTCCAGAGACTCAGCCATATGTAGAAGGTGCGCGAAGGAAAGCGACATTCGCCAAAGAAATAGTAGAAATTCGCAAGAAATTGTTAGAAATATCAAAGGATCGTAATAAACACAGAACCATTAATGTCTGGCAACTTACTCCTGATGAACAAATCGAGTGGCATAAGAAAAATGGAGAATTTGAGAAAAAAATTGAAATATATAAAATTGATGTTTCAGTAATTCAGAGAATTATTCCTATTATAATTGGAAGAGATTCAGCGAAAGCTGAGCGACGCCAATTCGTACGCAAATGCCCTGCTGATAATTGCAGAGGATTCCTGAGCACTCAATGGAAATGTGGACTCTGTGATATTAAGGTCTGCAATAAATGCAATGAAATCAAGAAAGAATCAGGAGGAAGTCGCGAGGGAAATGATGAAGAACATGTTTGTAATCCAGAAAATATAGCGAGTACCGAATTACTTGCAAAAGAATGCAGACAATGTCCGAAACCTGATTGCGGTGCAATGATATTTAAAATCGAAGGATGCTCACAGATTTGGTGCACTCAATGTCACACTGCTTTTTGCTGGAGAACTGGGAAGATAGAAACAGGAACTATTCATAATCCTCATTACTATGAATTTCAGCGTAAAATGAATGGTGGAGTAGCTCCACGAGTACCCGGTGATAATCCTTGCGGAGGAATGCCAGAATATATAAGATTTATTACTCATTTACAGGTTATCTTAGGAATAGCAGGACAATACAGATATCCGACTCGAACTGATACTCCACAAACAGTTGCAAATAGACTTATAATGCAAACGTATGAAACAATTCATAGAATGTATGGACATATTCAAAATGTGGAAATGCAAAGATATGCAGTTACAAATCAAATAGAGGGTCACCGTGATTTGCGAATCAAATATATGCTTAATGAATTGAGCAAGGAAGAACTCAAATCAATGCTTTATAGACGCGAGAAAGATACGGATAAAAAGACGGAGATTACAATGGTCTTGCAAACATATCAAAATGTAATTATGGAAAATATAACAACTCTAATGACTAAACAGACAGTGAAAGATGTAAAAGATTGTTTGGATACAATGAATACACTCAGATTATATATTAATGAATGCATGCAAAATATTTCCAAGAGATATGGAAATGTAGCACCTCAGATTACAAAAAACTGGGCAATGAGTACCACAGGAATTGAGAAGAAAAAAGAAGAAGCCGCTCTTGCTGCATCAAAAAAAGAAACAGTATAAATTATATCTTAATTAATAATAATGAGTAAAAAAGAAACTTGGTTGAATAAAGCAATAAGATCATTTTTGGGTCTTTCCAATAAAAAAATAAAAGGTAGTGGATGTAATTCGTCAAAATGTGTATATGTTTTACCCGAAGATGATGCCGCCAGTGCTCATACCCGTACAAATAGTGCTCATACCCGTCCAAATAGTTCTCTCAAAAAAAACCAATATTTAATTTGCGAAAAAGCCATAGGATCAGGTACTTCAGGATGTGTTGTTTGTGATAATACTAGCGATATTTATAAATATATAATAAATGAAAAAATTTCTTATAATTTATTAAATAACAATCAGGAAATTATAGAAGACAAAAACCAATTGATAACTATCTTGAATAATGATAAATATTGTATCAAAGTATTTAAAAATTTAGGAGATAATGAAAAAAAATATGCTTCTAGAGAATACTTAAACATTACACAAGTTCAAGAATTATTTAAAGATAAAGAATACGGCTTAAATTCAATATTACATCCGCATGACAAAAATAATATTTTATTCTATTTATCTATAATAAACCCAAACCCTCCTATTCTTTCTTTGAAAAAGAATAATAAGTATAAAGGAATAAAAAATATTCCTTTAATAATAACAGAACAATGTAAAAAAATGAGCAGTATTACTGGTATTGATAATATTATAAAATATAGAACAGATATATTATTTTATTTTAAAATTTTACATAATGCTAATTATATACATGGGGATTTTAAACTAGAAAATACAGTATTATGCGAGGATAGATATAAAATAATAGACTGGGGTAATTTAAAGAAAATGGAAGATGATATGAAAATAGACTGGGGTAATTTAAAGAAAATGGAAGATGATATGAAAATAGAGTCTATAGCAGCAGCACCTACTTATTCAAGTCCATATTTTGCTGTATTATATATAGATCAAAAAAAATTATATGAGGAGTCTTTATGTTTAAAGGATCCTCCGGACTTTGAAATGTTTGAAATATTAAATAGATTATATATTAATTTCGAAGAAACCTATTATAAAGAATCTCGTGGTGGTTTAATAAAATTTTATAATGATGAATTCTCTTGGATTATTGTTTATTTATCATATAGTCTATTATATTATAAATTTAATAATAAGAAAGATATATATCTTTTATTAAAGAAAAATGATGAATATGCATTAGCATTATTATTATATAATCAATTATTGTTGATTAGTAATGATAAATATAAATTAAAAATTGTAACAATATTAACAAAATATTATTATCAAGAAAACTTTAAAGAAAATGAATCAATATCAGAATTAAAAACAATATTAGGTGATGATATCCAATCAGAAAAAATAATAACTGAAATAATAAATATATATAAATTATTATCTCCTGACTATTTAAATTTAGAGTTAATATCGGAAAACAATAATAGTGGAGGTAGAGGCTTAAAAAATACAAAAGTAAAAAATGATAAAAAGAAAAAATCCAGTATAAAATAATAGATGAATTATATTATAATTGTAGCATGTGATGTAAATGGAGGTATTGGGAAAGACGGGAAATTACCCTGGTATATACCTCCTGATATGAAATATTTTAAAACAGTTACTACCGAAGCCCCCGAAAATACAATAAATGCCGTCATTATGGGACGAAAAACATGGGAATCCTTCGGAAAGAAACCTTTGCCAAATAGACTAAATATAGTTATCTCTGCAACTCTCGAAGATAGCTACATTCCCGAAGCCGATGCACCTATAATAGCAAGGTCTTTTGATCATGCTCACACAAAATTAAAAGAATTCAGTAATGGTAGTGGTGGCAATTATAATAGTAGTGGTATATGTAAGATTAATAATGTATTTGTAATTGGTGGTGAAAGTATTTATAAAGAAGCATTATATGATTATAGATATACAAAATTATATATAACATATATTTACAATGCATACGATTGTGATGCATATTTTCCGATTCATTCTGCTGAATTAAGATATAAAGTACATATGGAAAGTCCACAACAAAAAACAGGTGACAATATATTCTACAAATACTTTATTTATCATCAAGACCAAGTATATCCGCCGCCATTATCCCATCCACACTAGATTACTCGCGCTTTCACGCTTTAACTATAGAGTTTATCACATTTATCATTGATAATATCATGGTATATTTGATTTTGTTCAATAAGTTCATTAATTTTTGTAATATATAGATTATCATAATAATATCTAAACAGGTAATCAATAATTCCGGCCATAGTTATTTTAATAATCTTTATATGTGAGTAAAATTCCTCGAAATTTACAGGAGGCGCATTCGTATTCGGATCAGGTTCAACCATATCATCAAATGCCTGTTTAATTTCCGATTTACGCGGATAATCAAATTTGATGATTTTATCAACACGACCGGGACGAATAAGAGCAGAATCGAGTCGGTCAGGATTATTTGCAGTAATGAAAGTAATGCATCCACTGGTAGAACCATAGATTCCATCCATAACATTGAGCAAAGCACTGAAACTGATATTGATTTTTTGAGGTTCGCGGTCTACAAAGAATGCATCGATATCTTCAAAGAGTATAATACTGTCATTCTTAATTTCGCGCATTAGATTAATCAGTCCCTCATCATTGAGTTCTTTCGTAAAATTAAACACATACACTGGTCTATCATATTTTGATGCGATTGCTTTTACAATAGAAGTCTTACCTGAACCTGGAACACCCGTAAGCATTATTGAAGTTTTATAGATTCTTCCATATTTAAGATATCTTTTTTTTGTTTTTGTGGATATAAAATTTTCTATATGAGAAATAAGACTATTTTTAATATCTTTTGGAATATATACATTATTATCAATATCTTGTGCATATACTTTCCCGCAATTTTCAAAATATCCTTTGCTCGATGACCTATATACAAGAATTTTCTTATTCTCTTTTTTCTCTTTGTATTCAATGGCCCTTTCTATAAACTCTTTAAGAATATCAAGATTCGGATGAGATACTTTCATTCTTTTAAAATAAACAACACCAGAGAGTTCCATACTTGTACCAACTGGATTGCCTTCTTCAATATATGAAACAACAAACTCATTATTTTTAATTTTATCAATCCAATGAAATTCTCCATAAGATGGTGCTATACCAACATTACTCGTTTCTTCATTGTTAAAAATCAATAGAAAATTTTTAATATCAGGAGAACAAGATATATCTTCTTTCAGAAATGTACTTAGATATTTCATAAAACTCGATCTTGCTACAGCATTCTCTATCTCAATTGTATTCATTACAATATCTTCTTTATTTGGCGGCAGTGGCATACTATATTTATATGTATATGATTGGGAAAACAAAAAGAAAAATCAAATTTTACAGAGATGTTTTATATGTAATTCTGAATATTAATGTAAATATTAAACGGTATACTTTCCACCAGAAACAGTTTGTGGAAGATTTTTTATGAATCCTGAGTTGCTTTCATTGAGAAACTCTTGGAGACATGACTTTTGCATCATACTCCTTTCACGTTCAGGTATTTTGTATGCATGATACGCTTTAAATGCTTTCATAGCATTCAGGTAATAAAAAGATGCTTTTGCTTTTTCATCTATTAATTCATATGTATATTCATAAATGATACATATGTATTTATTTGCATTCTCTTGAAGTTCTGAGTCTTCATCATATATTATTGTAATACCATCAATCGAATATTTTTGAATAACTACTGAGAATAGATATTTATCTAAAAATGTAAGAAAACCATCATTATCAAATCCTACACCTTCATACATCTGTTTTCTCATACCTCCAATATATTTGCGAATATTCCCAACGCGTATATATGTCCCACCTCTTTTTCCTTTATGAATATTATATTCCTTACCTTTGTGCATATAATATTTTTTAGGAGGAGTCCCGCCCCCAGTCTGTATACCTTTATATATACCTTTATATATATCCGTTATCGTCTTAATAATTGGAATTGCGAGTGGTTCATTACGATATTGTGTACCCATAGATTTTCTCGAGGTACATTGAGTAGACTCATTAATAGATTGCTTTAGAAGAAAATTACAAGTATCTTCAAAGCGGTCATATTCAATATTTTGTGCTGCAGTTTCTTCTACATAATATGTCTTATGACTACGTACTAATAAATCATTGGGGTATCTACTGTTCTCTATACCAACTGTGATATGATCACCAATTATTCCCTCAATTTCACTACTATTATCATCAGAAGTAATCTGCGATGGAATAGAACTATTATCTATAGGAGCGCCAGGTAAATGCTTCTCAAAGGATACAACTCCTTTATTATCGACATATACTAGACGTTTTAATGTTGTAATACCATAATTATAACACCACCCATTATCAGTACATATACTATATATTACTGACCCGTGAACCATCCATTCACGTAATCTATCTAAAATATATGGAGTACACTTTTTTGTTGTTCTGTCATATCTAAAATATATATAATGTATATTTGTAACCTTGAGTTTTTCAAAATAATTTTTTAAATGAGAGATAGCTGACTCTAAATTCACAGCCATTCCCTCTATAATTGGGGGAAAGATAAAGAAACTTCAAATTTTACAGAGAAAAGAGGTCAATATTTATTGCCGTTTGCACATACATTGCTTTAGCTACATTTTGGTCCATTCCTTTTAACGAATTCCATTGTTTCCACTTAGATTTACCTTTGAAATCGAGCATTCCTGGTTGAGACGTATTACAATCTCCTACGGTCCCCTGTTTATAAAACCCATATAATGTGAGCATATCATTATTTGGAATAATAACACCTTCACGGACAGCGTCCTCCAACATTTTTGCACAATTTTCGAAATATAATGCGAGTTTAAGATTTAAAGCCGGAGATATGCTCATTTTTGTGCAGATATATTAAATAGAATGTCAAACGCTTAAATACTTTTCGACGGAAAATTTGATTTCATTTGCGGAGTTGCTTCTTATATCAAAAGTATTATGACCAGTGGCCTTCTGAGTCTTGGTATAGGTAAAATGATTGATAAATCTATTGTAGAAACGCTCAATACATGTTTTGCGATAAAATATATACAAGACGAGTATAGAGAGGCATTTACTATTATTAAAAATTCTTATACACATGAAATAGATATATCAGGATACTGCCGATATACTTATGATGATGATGGGAATATTGTTGCATATTATTTCGATTCTAAAACCAAAAAAATATTTGATAAACATACAAATGATAAAAATGAATTGTTAGAATTGCAAAATATTATAAGATATGCTGAAAACTATCTTTCATATCCTACGCGAATTCCTTATGCAGAACCTCATTATGTCCGATGGATGCTGTAATGAATCAGCGCTCTTACTCTGCTAACAGTCAAAACATTTAACTTTGGTTGCATTGTAAGCAGCTGATGGGTCTCCTCCTGAGCGCGCTATCATATCTTTTTCGCAATCATAGCATTTATTAGATTCTCCCATCCAACGTGTATTCTGATTAAATTGTTTTTCACAACTTATGCATTTTCCTGTATTTTGATATTCAAGATTTGAATCTGACAATATAGCTACATTTTGAGATTTTCTTTTTGTGTTTTTTGAACTCAATTTTAAAATTATGTAAATTAAAAAGAAAATTATGAAAATTAAAATTAAAAATGTAGCTATATATATTGTTCTTGGTTTTACTTTAAAATTATATTTCATCTTACTAAATTAAGACTCTCATTTTCTTTTTGTAAAGTCTCTATTATGGTTTCATACTCATCTATCGTCTTGATTGCAGATTTGTAAATATCATTTATCAGTTCTAGACGACTCTCCGGTGACGAATAAGGATGCGCAACAACATTTTTTGATAATAATATTTTAGCTACAAGACCTTCAAACGGATTTTTGGAATTTCTAGTATTTCGAGTATTTATAGTATTTTGTACAAGCATCGGATTCTTATGAGGCTGTGAAGGGGTTTGTTGGGAAGTGTTCGGAATAGATGCCTTAATTTTCATTCCGAATATTCTTGATGACGATGCTGACGATGCTGACGATAATGCTAATATATACATATAATACTAATCTTATATAATCTTATATACTTTATAAAAATAAATTGTTTAGACGCTATACACTACCGGATTTAGATATGTAAATGCATTAATCCAAATACAATCAGGAAGAATACAATAGAGTGTAATAAAAGACCGGCAGTTGTTGGGCATCCGGATGGAGATGCGATTGGGACAATGCTACCTAATATGGCATTTACAAGTTTGAACATAAATGGCGATGCAATTATTAAAAATACAATAGTGGAATATAGAGAATAACGGGCTTTGTCGAGTTCTGTTTTATGAGAACCCATTTGATTGCTACTATTATTACTTAAGGAAATATTTATTTTTAACATATAATATTGATGGATAAGATTATTATTAAATTGGTTCCTGATGATTCAGTAAAAAATAATAATAAACCTTCAATAGTGATTAAAACAGCGATTTATTTTATAATTATTGGAAAAAATAATGGTAATATAAATTTAGAAATTCATACCACTGATGATATTGAAATAGAAAATAGAAATAAAATTATCAGTTATTATGTATGCGTAGATAAAGTAAATGCTTTTGCGGATTTTCTAAGGAAACATCCGATTTTTCTTGCTGCTAAACAAGATACTGATAGTTATATATTTTCAGCGGAAATATATAAAAAGGTTATCAGTTTATGTAAGAAACAACATAAATTTTATATCAATCGAGTTGCGGGCGGTGTTGCTGGTGCTGCTGGTGGAGAGGACCCTGTTATAGTTAAAGAATCTACATATGAGAATGAATGTTGCGATTGCTGCGATAATAACGATGAAAAGAATTGTAGGGAAACGTTTGGGGGTGTTGCAGAGCGTGTTCCTAAGCAAATTAATATTAATAGAGGGAATAAAATACAGAAATACTCTATTGAAGGAGAATTATTAAAGACATATATCGGAATAAGAGATGCTACGAGAGATGCATCTATTTCCGATACAACTCTTAAATCTGCAATTATAAATAAAACGATTTATGCGGGACATAGATGGTTGTATTTAGATAGGGGTATGGATGACGCTACAGTTCAAGATATTGGAGAATCTGTAAAAGTGAACACGCCCAAAAATGCATTTGTAGCTATGTTGGATATAGATAAAACGAGAATAGTAAGTGTTTTCCAAAATCAAAAAGAGGCGAGTATTGCAAGAAAGCTCAAATCGTCGTCTGCTATATACCAAAGTATCACGCGCGGAAATTTATCAAGTGGGCATTATTTTAAATATTATGATGACTGTTCTGATGATATGAAAACCGCATTTATTAATTCTGGAGGAATATTGCCAAGTCCTCATGTCAATAAAGGTGTAGGTGTAAAACAAATTGATTATATGACAGGAGAAGTCATTAAAGAATATCCGAGTATACTTGATGTCCAGAAAACATTTCAAATATCAAGTAAATGCATTAAAAAGGCAATTGCAACTGGTGAGGTTATTAAAGGTTTTAAATGGGAATTTTGATACGGTTTTTGATACGGTTTATGGTGCGGTTTTATGGTGCGGTTGTGGCGCGAGTTTATTCTATTTTTATACATGCTATTTACCCAATTTTTTTATCTTTGGGGAAATTGTGAAAAATCCGGATAATAAAACTCCGTTGTTCTTTTTTAAGGGTTTATTTTTGGTGCGTTTAATTGCACTTAAATATAATCAAAAAAGTACGTTATTACATTTTTTTTGTATACCGGAGTATTATTATAATAAAACTTCGGCGTTCCTTTAAAAATATTTTCTCAACTTAATTTAGAAAACCCTCGATGTCTTCTGCTGCTCCTCCTATGCCTTCTTACCCCCTTATTGCCGGCGCACCAGGTGCAGACTATTTTCAGCAATTACAGGCTTTAAATGGTATTAATACCATCGATAAAGATTTGTGGAAATCACAACATAACCAAACTGCTGAATTATTGAACTATGGTGATCGTACAAATACCACAAACGAATACCGCAATAACCGCGCAACTGATTTTATTAATAACAATTTAAGCACATTAGCAGCTGATGCAAAAAATAATGCTAACCGTGTTGATTTCCAAAATGAATACCGGGGCAATCGTTCATTTGATTATTTAAATAACCACATTACTGATGCTACACAACAAGGTTTAGCTGCTGTTGAACGCAATGGTACTGCTAACTTAGTTGCAGGTGAACGCAATGCTGGTTATGTAAATGCCCAGAATGAACGCATTGCTGCCATGATAGGTAACCAAAGCGAACGTATCGGTGCAAATGGTATAGCAACTACTGAAAAAGTTGCAAGTGCAATAACTACTCAAAATGAACGTGTTCATAATGATTTATCTACACAAAATGAAAGAATTGGTGGAGCAGTAAATGTACAAAATGAACGTATTCATAATGATTTATCTACTCAAAGTGAACGTATTGGAGCAACTATATTTTCGCAAAATGAACGTATTAATAATCAAACATCTGTTCAAGCTGAGCGTATTAATAATCAAACATCTGTTCAAGCTGAACGTATTAATAATGATGTTAAAAGTCTATTAAATGGAAATTTCACTCAAACTCTTGATGGTCTCCATGATATCCGCGCCCGTAATACTGATAACTTCGCAAAAACATGGGTATCCCAAGCTGAAGCTAATACTCTTGCATACCGCAACACATCTGACTTAGCTCGCATTGCACTTGAAAGTTCTGGTAAAGCAGCTCTTGATTTACAGAAAGTAGAAATGGGTCTTGGTAAATTAGCAATGGAACAAGCAGCATCTGCAATGAGATTAAATCTTGAAGGTTTCGCTAAATTACAAATTGATGCAGCTAAGACTGAAGCTGCTTTAGCTAAACAAGCCGCTGAAAACACATTCCATTTATCTAAACAAATGACTCACACTGAAGATAAAATCATTGATAAGATGTTCGGTATTGAAAGAGAACGCCTCCGCGATAAAGCACAATTTGGTGCTGCCCGTGGTCTTGTCCTTGATGAATACCGCAATGGCAACTTCGACCAGAAATGCCATCACAGACGCCGCCACAGCCGCAGCCGTAGCCGCAGTGGAAGCCCTCGTCGCCATCATCACTATTATGAAGATGACCGCAGAGGTGACCGCCGCCACGATGAGCCACGCGTAAATGTTGTCACTAACATTCGCGATCGCAATGATTCATTCGCAGGTGCTGGTGCCGCAGCACTCGCCGTATAGCAACCACAATGCGGCCCTCTAAATTCTCTAGATACGTCAAATTTAATAACTACAAAAAATATATCTTCAAACAGACGTAAAGGATTACAAGATATTATTGATAAAGATGACAAAGACCAATCTGATAATGATTCTGAATCAGATAATGATTGTAAAGGAGATTCTGATAAAGAAATATTAAGAATTATTAAAGGTGCACGTGGACCGAGAGGTTACGGAGGACCGCCAGGACCACCAGGACCGCCAGGACCGCAAGGCGAAAATGGTGAAAATGGTAAAGATGGTAATAATGGTAATAATGGAAATGATGGAAAAGATGGAAATAATGGTAAAGATGGAAATAATGGTAATAATGGAAATGATGGAAAAGATGGAAATAATGGTAAAGATGGGCCACAGGGGCCGATTGGACCACAAGGGCCAAAAGGTTCTGATGGTGCCGATGGTTCTGATGGTTCTCAAGGGTCAATTGGACCGCAGGGACCACAAGGCGATAAAGGTGATAAAGGCGAAAAAGGTGATAAAGGCGATAAAGGTGATAAATGTGATAATTAAATTTAATTATTTTTATTAAATACTTTTATATAAAGATTATTAGATTAATACAATTAATACAATTAATACAATATGAATAATAGTTTAAGATATAGCGGTTTATATGGCAGAGGTCCGAGTGGCGGTGTGCCGCCTCCATATGGGGCATTTATAGTATTTTTAGGACTATTTTATATTATGAAGAAAAATAAAAATAATTAAAAATTTAAAAAAAATGAAAAACCTTTCCACTCTCCTGTAACACTCAAAATGAATACATTCAGCAACAACTCCGCTGCCTCAATTACTCCGATTGACTGGGTTCAGCAAAAACCCGCTAAAGTTACATTTCGATGCATTCAAAGTGCAATTAAACGTGCAAACCGCGCGACCCACTCTGTTGAAAAGAAAATTGCTTGGAGTCACGTATATAAACTCTCCAACCAATATAAAAAACAAGAAGAAGAAAACCATCAGTAACTGAATTATATATTTATTTATCGCTAAAAAAATCACTTTTTGGTTTTATTAGATTTAGATTTTGGTTTGCCACCTTGAGGGCGTGTGCTATTATGGACAGAAGGTGCATGGTTTTCATGAGCCATCTGTGCATTTACAATTTGTAGGGCCATTTGACTATAATTTTCATGCCATTGGCGCGCTGCCGCCCTCGCCGCCGCCCTCGCCGCTTTCGCTGCATCACCTGGCTCTTCACCACCGCGTCGAGTTTGCTTTTTTTTGCCGCCTGCACCCTGGTACACATTTACTGCAGATAATTGAGCCGCAGTTGCAGGATATTGCATATTTGTAGATAATCCTACATCCGAATTAAAAGGTGTTGAACCCGCCATAGGTGTTACAGGACCCGCTATTGCTGGACCAGGCCATGCATCTCCTGCCGCACCGCCTTTTTTTGCACGAGGTTTTGGTTTTGCTGCTCCCTTTTTTGTAGAAGGCATTTCTTATATTACACCAATATAATATTAAATAATAATATTAAATATGACAAAGATGAAAAATTGAATTTAAGAGTAATTCTTTTACTAAATATAATAATGGCTTCCCTCTTGACAAAGAAACTTGCTCCAGGAAATAAACCATATATTTATAGTATATGCGATAATTCCGCAAACCCTTTTACACTTCAATTGAATAAAAAAGAGAAAAAAAATATAAAAAAAACTGCTATTGTCGCTTTTAATAATAAATCTGAAGCTATTACGATGGCGTATCTATTAGAAAGTCATAAACGAATTCGCAAAGAATGGCCAAAGAATATGTTCGACACAGATGAAGATGAAGAATTTTCACTCTATAGTGATATTAGAAGCATTAATTATAGTGAAGCACTCAGTGAACTCTATATCAATATTTGGGAAAAAGAAGAATTAGAAGAATACTGTGTGAGGAATATTATGGATATTCTCTATATCGAAGAATTACAAGATACAAAACATAATTTCTCTCTTTCTGGAAAACTTCACATAATTGAAGCTGACTATAAATATTATATTAATTTATTTAATGATAGGATAAATGAGCTGTAAAATCATGGAATAATGTGTGATTGTGGGGTGTGATTGTGGGGTGTAATTGAGAGGGATACTTAACCTGATAATGTTGTTGCAGTTAAAACGCCGGAATTTTGTGGTGTAAAAATATTAGCTACATTTGCAGAATTATATGCCGTCAATGTATATGTATATGTCGAATTTGGTGTCAAATAATTATTTATATACATATTTGAACTACTCGATATATTGTTTATTGTTCCTGATGTTGGTCCACCTGTACCCGTCCATGTTATATTTAAATAACTATATGCTCCAGACCATTGTAACTGCATACTTCTCGCTGTTACAGATGTTATATTAAAACTATCTATTAAAGGAAGTGTATATATTAGTGGACTTACAAGAGCAGGACCAGGCAATGGTGTAACATTATTATTATATGGCGTCGCTGTTATAGTATATATTCCATTTGTTTGTAATCCAATAATTGGAAACGGCGATGTTAACGCATTTAAATTACCAGTTGATGTACCCGTCCAAGAAAATACTATGTAATTATAATTTCCACTCGACCACGATGCTGTCACTGAATTTATTGAAGGAGACCCATATGTTACCGTACCTAATGTAGCTAATGTCGTGGCATATAATACTTTTACATCACCTTGGAGAGGATTTGCCGCATTGTTATAAGGATGTAAAGTAAACTTATACCGCATATTTACTGATAACGCAGGTCCCGCAGTATATGTATTTACAGATGACCCAGTATATCCAATGACATTCCCTTGTGTACCATCGTCACCTAACCATGTAAGGTCAACCTTCGAAAATGCACCAGTCCACTGAACAGATATTGAATTCGTCGTAACTGCCGTAATTGTAAATGAATTTATAACTGGTAATGTATTTCCAACAATTACATTTGTTACCGATGATTGTTCAGTATTTACTACATTTGCGCTATTTACCGCAAATACACTTATAGTATATGTTGTCGATGGTGTTAAATAATCCGAGAAATCATAAGTATTACCTATTAAATTATTTATATATTGAATTGTACTTCCTCCTGTTGCTACCTGAATATTTACTGTCGTGAATAAACCGTCATCCCATTGTAATTTCAAATTCGTTGTAGTACTCTGTAATATACTTAAATTACGAATGAGTCCAAGTGTTAATATTTGGGCAGTCGTATAACTATCACCGGCTCTATTCTGACTATTATATGGTGTCACTGTTATTGTATAATATGAATTTGGTATTAATGTAGAATATAAAGCAGGACTTGTTACTATCGAACCTGATGGCGTTTGAGGTGTCGAAGTTCCATTTACTATTAAATTTGGCGTTATTATAATATGGTCATAATCACTTGGATAAGAACTTGTCCAACTTGTTGATATTGTTGACCATCCCGCAGTAGGCGATAATACACTTGTTATATTTTGTATTGAATTCGGCAAAGTTATAATTTGTGCACTTACCGTTGCCCCAGGATTATCATTCTGATCATATGGAATTACATAGAATGTATATGACGTATTTGCATTGAAATTATTATTAAATTGATATGTATTTCCACTTGTTACTTTTTGTTGTGCTGATACATAACTATTATACACTTTTACGTAATAATATTGTCCGACCCATTGTATTGTTACCGTGTTTGTACCTACACTTTGCGATGTCACTGATGTAATATATACAAGCGTTGTAACATTAAAACTCTGTAATTGATTTGCCACCACAGGGTTCGCAGAATTATACGCAGTTATTGTTATTGTATATGTAGTATATGAAACAAGCGGATTGACCAACGGATTTATTATATATGTTCCATTATCATTTGATGTATACAATATATGCGGTGAATTACCTGCAATTGCTGCAGGAGAACTGCCAGATATTGGCACCCATGAAATAACCAAGTAATTATAATTACTGGCATTTTTATTCCATGTTAAAGTTATTGTTTGTGTCGAACTCGTATATGACGGAGGCATAGGAACATATGCCAATGTTTGAACAGCTACAAGTGTCGGCGTCGGTGGCGTCTGATTTGCAGAATTATATACAGAACATAATAAACCATAATATGTATCTGGATTTAATCCACTTATCACATATGAAGGCAACGCAGATTGTGTTATATGCCCACTTGACTGCCCTCCACTATAATTTATAACAACATATGCATATACACCTTCAATATTTATATTACTAATAGTGGAAGTTGTTACAGTATATGTAGGTGTGCCTGTTATATCACCATACGTTACAAGCGACGACAATGTTATTGTATTTCCTGGTGCTGATGGTGTATCTGAATTATACGGAGTAACACTTAAACTATATGATGTATTCGGTGATAATGACTGAATCGTGTATGGAGATGTCGTTAAACCCATTATAGGCATTATAGAATTGAGAGAGGACCCAGTCGTCTGAATAGTTATAGTAGCATATTTGTCATTTATACTGCTAGAACCCCATGAAATTGTAACTGTTCTATCAGTATATGAAGTTATTGAAGCTGCTGTTAAACTTGGCAACGAATATTTAGAGACAACTTGTGTCACACCTATTGCTGTACTACTAAATGGTTCAATATAAAATGTATAGTTAATATTTGGCGCTAATCCTGATGTTATTGTAACATTATTCTGAGGTGTTTGTTGATTAATAGTTTGCAAAGAAGACGTATGCGCAGTGCCATTATAATCATTATATGTATAATAATATTTAATAGAATTAAATGTACCTTGACAATTCAATGTAGCTGTAGATGTATATGCCGTTGGCGAATCTGCTGTCATAGTAATAGTCAGGTTTGTTAGATTCGTTAATGTGGTAAATTGCTGTGAAATAGCAGACCCAGGTAAACCTGTTTGATTATATGGTACAATCGTAAGACCATAGAGTGTATTTGCTGTTAAATTTGTAATAGTGTAATTTGTAATACTACTCGGGAGATTAGAATATGACTGTGTATAATTATTATTAGACCAATATATATTTACATTACAATAAGAAACATTTGTCCATGATAAAGCTACCGTTGTATCTGTAGGAACTATACTCGTCAAACTTCCAATTATAGGTAATGTATTAATATATATCGTCGGCGAAGCAACTCCGTATTGATAATAAGAACCTATATGCGCTAATCCATGAGGATTTAAGAATAATGTATATAAACTATTTGGAATAAATGTATACGTAGGAGGACCAAATGTATAAGGATTGTTTACACTTGTCAATATAGGATATGATGGCGGTATTGTAGGATTCGGTGATATATCTACTTCCACGTTTGTATATGTACCCGTTGATGTCCACGCTATACTGAAAGAATTTGTCGCTATGTTTGTAGCTATCACATTATTTATTATACTTAATGTATTGATTACATCCGATACAAATGATGAACCTATTTCATTACTTGTATTATAAGGCGCAACGCTAAATGTATATGGTGTATTCGCATTTAATCCATAAATAGGTAAAGGAATATTTGAATTTGTAGATGGACCAACTATAGTTATATTTGATGCTATAGATGATGATGTATATGATACTATTGCATTACTATAAGTACCTGTAACATTTAAATTTAGATTATATGCAGATAATGTTGCATTATCATCAACACCTACAGCAGTTATTTCTCCATATGTACATACATTTACAGATGTCTGTCCATATATATTTTCAATATTGAATATATTCACAGGAATCGCATTTATAGTATATGATGTATTCGGCATTAAACCAGTTATTTGATAACTTGACCCATATTGAGGAGACGACGAAATTCCATTATATCGAATTGTGACGTAATCATTACTATATCCAATTGTAGGCCATGATACATTTACAGTACGAGATGTATGTGCAGATACATATATTTGTCCTACAGTTGCAGAAGCAGCGACTCGTGGTATAACAAAGAGTGCACCAGGAATATTGGAATTATTATACGGTTGATATGAGAACGTATATAATGAATCTGCGTTAATATTTGACGTTATAAAAGTATTTGATGAGTTTGATTCTGCAATGACATATTTAGAATATGTAGGTGATTGTGCAAGAGAGAGATTAGACCATGATATTAATAAATTACTATATCCGCCATATACTATATTACTTGCGTAATTTGCACCTAATATAGGTATTACATTTGTTACCGCGGCAGATGTAAGTATATTGCATGATATTGAAGACCCTGGCATAGACGCGCCATTTAATGGAGTAGCTGTAAATGTATATTGTACATTTGGACTTAATCCTTGTGCAATATATGTATCTTGTGAAGTTATTATTATTGGTGATAAAGGAAGTGAATCAGGTGGCGACCATTGTATCGCGACACCTCCACTCTTTACATTATTCAGATTAAACCAGTCTAATGTCACATTCGATGATGTTAGAGCATCATAACTTAAACTATATATAATCGGTAAAGTATATATTGAAACAATTTGGGGAGATGATAAAATCCCATTATTGTTACTTGGCTGTAAAATCACACTATATTGTTTATCTGCTTGAGCAGGATATGTATACGTATTTCCTGTAATAGTATTTGTAGATATATTTGTAGCTATATTCATGGTAACTGCATATATCTGTACAAGAACATTACTGTATCCTTGTGTATCCCATCCTACTGTAAAGGTAGTAACAGCTACATTGCTTGTTACATTTTGCAAGTGAGCGTATGTTGTTATTACTGTGTTATCATAGTAGACATTATTTGGAACATTCTGACGATTATACGGAACAATGTTTATATTATAATTTATATTTGGAGATAATCCTGTGATTGTATAATTTCCACTATAAATAATTGGCGAATATGATGAATTATTTAGAGATGGAGGAGACCATGATACTATAGAATAAGATGAATTGGATACATCCCATGATATGTATATAGACGATGTAGTTATTGTAGGCGTGTTAATAGTTCCAAGTATTGCAAGAGATGTAAAAGATAATGGATATACATATGATGTATTTGGTATAATATTACTGTTATATGGAATGATAGTAATATTATAATTATTATTAGGCACTATACCACTCGTTATATTCAAATTACATCCATAAATATTTAAAAATTGGGAAGTCACTCGTAACGTGTCATTGTTATAAAGATTAAGATTATAAGATAAATATTCACTTGATAGAGTTCCATTATTTATTAGAATAGACACAGAATTATGCGTTATGTTTCGTATCTGTATATTTGTTATTGTAGCTAATGTAACAATTGGTATTGTATAAAGACTTGTATTATAAGATAGAATATTATCAATATTATATGGTACAAGTCTAAATATATTTGATGTATTTGGTAATAAACCAGTTATCTGATAAGATGATAAGGATGCATCAGGATTTATTATATTCGGATTTGTGATATCATGTGTCTTGTCTGTCCATTGTATTGAAATTGCATTATATGTACCACCACTCCATTGAATATTTGCTGTTATGACTCCAATATTTGTTATTAAATAATTCTGAACTGTAGCTAAAGTTGTTATATTTGCAATAGAAGGTGTCCCTTGAGGTAATTGAGTTCCCTGAATAATAGCAGAATTATCAGGATAGACAAGAATCTGATATCTTCTATTTGAAATAAGATTCGTTACATTACACGAACTTGAATAAGGACAATAGAGTGTCTCGTATAATGTCGCAGATGCAATATCCTGTATTTGTATTGTTATTTTAGAATATGTACCAGTGCCCCATTGTATTGTAACTGATGTATCTGTTAAACTCTGTGTAGGTATAGAAATCGCGCCAACTGTAGCTAAAGTTGTAATAGAAGATGATAATGTATCACCTGTATCTGGTATAATCGCTGAATTATATGGAATTATTGCTACTGTATATGTAGCATTTGATATTAAATTATTAAATATATAGCTATTATTCTGATAATTTACTAGATTGAATTGTAAATTGTTTAAATTATCATAAAGATTCAAAGTTACATAAGCGAAAGATTGTACAGGACCCCAAGATATATTCAAACTAGTCGTATTTGCAGTATAAACTATGTTTTGACCCGCATACGGTTTTGTAATTATATTATTTGTATATAAATTCAATGTTGGGTAATAAAGCAAAGCATTGAGAGAGACTCCAAGAATATCATTATTATTATATGTATTTACAGTAATATTATATTGAGTATTTGGGTATATACTATTATCTTGTATTGTATATCCATTCTGTACGATTGACTTATTGTGACTATTTCCGTTTTGATCTGTCCATACTAAATATATATTATTATACGTGTTTGCAGGCGACCATGAAACTACAATATTTGTTGCAGAATAACTTATTACTGAAGCTGTAGCGATATATGATTGAGTATATATTATATCACTGTATATAGTATTTCCAAAAGAATATAATTGATTTTGAATAGTATTGCTTGTATTGATAGGTAAATTATAAGGTTTTATGCTAAATCTATAAGGCGTATTGGGAGGTAAATTATTTACAGTGTAACTGAATGGTCCTTTTTGTATATAATATGTATTAATAATTGTATTATTTTGAATAATCGAAAGATTAATATATTCATAGAGAGATCCTGTGTCCCAATTTACACGAATACTTGTGGGAGTGATATCTGCAGATCCTATATTAATACTGTTTACATTCGGAATAGTTATTATGTTGATAGAAACAGGATTATTTGTTATAGCATTTGAACTATTGATTCCACTAAATTTGAATATATAATTTGTATCTGCAGAAAGATTTGTAACAGTTAGATTTGAAGTATACGCAGGATACGCGTCGGGATACGTGGCGGTGGTGGGATAGTTGGCGGTGGCAGGTAATCTTGTTATAGCATATGGATTTGTTGATGGATAATAAGTTATAATTAATGATTTATAATTTGGTATCCAGGAAAAATCCACTGAATTGACTGTTATATTACTGCTTATTAAATTTGAAAGACTTGCGAAAGTTGTTTGCGATAAATAGAGATTGTTTCCTGCAACGTGATTATTGTTATAAGGTATCAGTTTAAATTTATATGGAGTATTTATTTGTAAATTATTTATTACTATATCACTTGTGAAAATTCCTAGATTTGATCCTATATATGTATTTGAAAGCGCAGGAGTTCCTATACTCCAATATATATCGCCAGATGTAAATGAATGATATATATTATCAGAACCCCATTGTAAATGCATTGAATTTGACGAAATCGCATATTGATCCGTTGATGACAAAGACAAGAATGGTATTGACGGTAATGTAATTATGCTGATATTTGATGATATATTACTAGCACCAAAAGAATTTATAGGATAAAGATTAAAAGTATATTGCATATTTCCATATAATTGTGGTATCAATATTGATAATATATTACTATTTGCACTCTGTTGGTTCGCTATATTATAAATATTACTTGTTTGATAATTATTACTTGAATAATAATATAGATTTAAAGACGTGTATGTACCTGCGCCCCAATTTAATATAAGATTCGCATTTGTAAGACTCGTTATACTTAGTGGACCAACTGTAGCTAGAGTTGTTATAGGGTCCGTATATATAGCTATGCCTCTCATATCATAATTATAATTAGGTATTTGTTTACATAATGGTATTACTTTGAATTGATAGATTGTATTTGGTAATAAATTATAAATATCGACATATGTATTTCTTATAAGCAATGTTTGTTGTAGAATAACGCGATTTATTAAGGTATATACGGATACACTATAATAATTTCCGGTGGTCCAATTTACACGTACACTATTGTTTGTAATATTAGTTATATAGACTCCACTTAATGTAGCCTCGGTTGTCCATTGAAAAGTTGATGGATTTGAACTGGAGTAATGTGCGGAATTATATGGGAATAAAGCAAAATTATATGTTGTATTTGGATTAAGATTTCTAACGGTATAATTTGAGGTTCCAATATTTGATGCAACACCATATGGATTTAATATAGGATTTGTTGCATCATTTGCTAAATCTTGAGAAGTAAGAGCAGTACCAGATGCTCCGTCTAATAATGTAGGAGTCCAGTATAAATTGAGTGTTGTATATGTTGCGCTACCTAACCACGATAATTTAATAGCAGATGTTGTTGTATCATTACGATTACATGTTATAGGACTCACAGTTGCAAGGGTTATTATAGTAGGTGTCGTAATAGATGGCGTAGGGACATTATCAGTATTATATGCTGTTATAGAGAAGAAATAAGGATTATTTGGTATTAATCCAGTGATAGTATTTGAAGAACTGGGGACATTGTTTATTTGCCCAGTGACATATTTATTATTAAAATTTATTGGTTGAGAATAATAATATTGCAATAAATTTGTATTTATCCATGATATATTGATATGATTATATGCATATGCTAAACGGTCCCATGCAATTTCCACAGATGTTTCATATATATTGCGAACATCAAAACTACCAATGACTGCAAGAGTGGTGATTTGTATAGTTTCATAATATTCTGGATTATTGTTATAAAATGGCGTTACTGTAAATGTGTATGTTGTATTTGCTAATAAGTTTCCTATAGGAAATTGCGGATTTATTAAATTACTTGAGGTATGTAAAACCATCTAGTATATCGTCATATACTATTTTTAGATTCTTTTGCTTAGAAAAGTATAAAAACGAATAAATTACATAAATTACATAAATTACATAGGTAAAAGTATTTCTCCTTGGGTTAGTGCTCTATTATATATAGCTAATTGATAAATTTGTGCTCCAAGATATGCATCTGCACTATAAGATGACCGTCCAATATATGTATAAGAATACGTCTTATCAGTACCTTTATAACTCATACTGGTTGATGTTGCTACATTAACACCATTTACCCATAAATCAAGTTGTCCATTGGTTCCACCCGTATTTGGATTATATACAGCAGCAATTGTATATATTTGGTTAAGATTCATTGGTCCAGCATAATTAATTTGCTGTTCTACAGTGTTCTCTTTATATTGGAATCGCAATGTAGAACTAGTACCTGGAAGAGTTAAAAACATATCTTGATTACCACTTGAACCACTATTGAAATCAATAACACGAGACCAATTATTATATCCTGTCCATAAAATTTTAACTTTTACTGAAAATCCAAGAGTTCCTAAATTAAAGTAATTAGAACCAAAATCTATGTATTGATTGCTTCCCGAATTAAATGTTATATATGTTGATGAAAAAGTTGGTGTTGTACCAGCGTATGAACTAGGTAATGTGAAACTTGGCGACAAATATAGTCTGTATGATGTAAGTGCGCCAATACCAATACAATAATATATACGTGTCGAATTACCAGGTAATGAATATGAAACATCCAAACCATACCCATATCCTCCTTGGCCATAACATATAAGCATTGAATAATAGTTTCCTGATGTCATACTATATGTTCCTGATGCAACTTGCATTCCATGAGTACCATCATTATTAACTATACAATTTGTAGAATTATATCCTGAATCTGCATATTGACCAATCCAGCACATACTACCATCATCAGAATCAGTATAAAATGTATATGTACCTGTTGTAGATGCATAAAATTTACCATATAACATAATTGAAAATGATCCTCCACTATTCGGATATCCTGTAGAATTGTAATAATAATTTACACATGTATCCATATTTATAAAATTTGAAGATATACCAAATGCCAGAGCATTTGGTGAACTGGGTAATGAAGAAAGTTGACCTGTATAATTACCATTAAATACTGTCCATGCAAATCCTATATTATTATAATAATATCCATTTCCAATATATGTCTGTGTTCCACTCGGTGGTGTAAATGAGAAAGAAAATCCAATATTACCTGCATTTTGTCCACATACTATACGAATTGAATAAAATTGGCCTGCTGTCATATTATATGTACCAGTTATTGTATACATGCTTCCATATGTATTTCCTTGGGAAACAACAGCATTTCCCATAATATATCCTGCATCGGCAGTTGGACCTATCCAACAATAACTTGCAGCATATGCACTCATTGTAAATGTCCAACTACCTGTAACATTTGCATAGAATGTACCATAATATTGTGTTGAGAAAATTCCATTATTTGGATATCCTGAACTGTAATTATATGAAACAGATGTGTTGAGTGAAGTTAAATCATAACTCGTTCCAGTATTTAAAACCGTTGCTGTACTAAAAAACCCAAAATTATTATTGAAATATCCATTATACATAGTCCATGATAATCCGTTTGCGGTGGCTATGGCTGCTATTGAATTGAAAGCAGAAGATTGTGTACTAGTTGCATTACCATATGTAGTATTGGTAACTGAAACACCTACAGTATATGATACTAGCGAGGTACTTGGAGGTATTTGTATTGTATATGATGAACCAGATGCTAAAAATGTAATTGTAGTTGTTTGACCAGACACAGCCACACCACCACTATAGAGAGTTATTGTTCCGGTTGATCCAACTGAATATTGTGTATATGTAAATGTAACAGTTGCTGAATTATATGTAGTAGCCAATGCAGTCGGTGTACCGAGTGTACCTTGTACTATTGAATTGAAAGGAGAAGATTGTGTACTAGTTGCATTACCATATGTAGTATTGGTAACTGAAACACCTACAGTATATGATACTAGCGAGGTACTTGGAGGTATTTGTATTGTATATGATGAACCAGATGTTCCAAATGTAATTGTTTTATCATTCACATCTGTACCACCACTATAAAGAGTTATTGTTCCGACTATTCCACTCGAGTATCCTCCTATATATGTAACTGTAACAGTTGCTGAATTGTATGTACTAGATGCAGCAGATGGCGTACCAAGTGCACCACGTGCAATTGAATTGAAAATTGCAGATTGCGTGGATGTAGTTAATGGACCGTAATTTCCTGCAGCAACAGAAATTGTCGCGTAATATTGTACTATTGATGATATACTTGAAGATAATCCTGTAACTGTTATTGGCGAAGCTGTAGTTCCAAGTAGAAAAGTAGTTGGTGATGTTCCTGATATTAATGTATTCGCTGGAGAATTATAAATATTGAGTGTAGCACTCGTACCAACTGGATAATTTGCATATGTATATGCTATACTTAAAGTATTATATGTAGATGCCGATCCGGTTGGTGTGCCGAGTGTGCCTTGTGCTATTGAATTGAAATTTAAAGATTGTGCAATAGATGGACCATATATACCTCCACCTACTGCAGTAACAGAAAGTGTTGTATAATATGCTGTTGATGTTGTACTTGCAGTTATTGCCAGTGAATATGGTGATCCACTCGATAGACTAAATGCAGACGATGTACTTACAGGTGTAGATGGTGATGCAACAGCATAGAGACTTAATGTTGCTTGCGGTATTACTATATAATTTGAATATGAATATATTACTGTTGCACTATAATATGTATTTACAACAACACTATTTATTTTTAATGCACCCTGTGGTATTGAATTAAAAGCTACAGATTGTGGAGATATAGTGAGCGGTCCGTATATTGATGATGCTACATAAATTGTCGCATAATATTGAACTGGATAATTTGATGTATTCCCTGGTATACCTGTTACCGATATTGGAGAAGATGTAGTTCCAAGGGTAAAAGTCGCAGGAGATGTACCAGTCACAACTGTATTTGTCGCATAATTTGAAATACCCAGTCCAGCAATAGTTCCAACTGGATAATTAGAATAAGCGTATGTTATGTTTGCTGTATTGTATGCAGTAGATGATCCAGATGGTTGTAATAAAGCGCCTTGAGGTATTGAATTGAAATTTGAAGATTGTATAGTTGTTAATGGTCCATATATTGATGAGGGAACTGAAAGAGTCGCATAATACTGTACTGGCCAATTTGATGTATTTGCAGGTATACCTGTTATTGTTATTGGCGTCGGCGAAGCTACAAATGTTAAAGATGTGGGAGCAGTCCCAGATACTATCGTATTCGTTGCATAATTAGAAACACTCAGACCAGCAGTCGTACCAATGGGATAATTCGAATAAGCATATAATAGACTTGCTGTATTATATGTAATTGCCGTTATAGCAGGTGGCAAAAGAGTACCTTGAGGTATAGAATTATAATTTGAAGTTTGAACAGTTGTTGCAGGACCATATATTGATGGTGAAACTGAGAGAGTGGCATAATATTGTACTGGCCAATTTGATGTATTCCCTGGTATACCTGATACAATTATTGGCGAAGCTGTAGTTCCAAGTGTAAAAGTCGAAGGTGTTGTTCCAGATATTAATGTATTCGCTGGATAATTATAAATATTCAGCGCAGCACTCGTACCAACTGGATAATTTGAATAAGAATACTTTATACTTACATTACTATAACTTGTTGCTAAAGCATATGGTGTTGTAAGAGCACCTTGCGGTAATGAATTGAAATTCGAAGACTGTAAACTCGTCGTAGGTCCATATGTCCCCCCTGCAACAGAAGCAATGGCATAATATTGTACTGGCCAATTTGATGTATTCCCTGGTATACCTGACACTGTTATTGGTGTTGGCGGAGATGTAAATGTAAACGTAGATGGAGTTGTCCCAGCAATAAGGGTATTCGCTGGAGAATTATAAATATTTAGCGATGCATTCGTGCCTACAGGATAATTTGAATAAGAATATGAAATATTTACACTATTATATGTATTCGACATTCCTGAAAGTTGAGTTAACACACCTTGCGGTAATGAACTAAACGGTGATGACTGTATTGTCGTAACTGGCGCATATGTTCCTGTAGGCACAGTGAGAGTTGCATAATATTGCACTGGTATATTTGATGTATTTGGAGGTATACCTGATACAATTATTGGTGTTGGCGGTGATGTAAAAGTAATTGTCGTAGGTGATGTAGTCGCTGAAAGAACTGTATTTGCAGGATAATTTGAAATACCAAGTGTCGCAGTCGTACCAACAGGATAATTTGAATATGAATAACTTATGCTTATACTATTATATGTATTTGATGTTCCTATAAGTTGAGTCAAAGCACCTTGTGGTAATGAATTAAATGGTGAAGATTGTATTGTTGTGAGTGGCCCATATGTCCCAGAAGGTATTGAAAGAGATGCATAATACTGCACTGGTCCATTGGACGTATTCCCTGGTATACCTGACACTGTTATAGGTGTAGGTGGAGATGCCAAAGTAAATGTCGCAGGTGTTGTCCCTGATATGACTGTATTTGTAGCATAATTAGAAATACCGAGTCCAACAGTTGTACCCACAGGATAATTAGAATATGAATATGATATATTTACAGTATTATATGTATTCGAAACACCTGCAAGTTGAATCAATGTTCCTTGTGCAATTGAATTAAAAGACGCAGATTGTGCTGAAATAGTCGGGGGTCCATAAAGAGTTGTCCCTACAGAAACTGTCACATAATAAGGCAATGATATATTTGATGCAGGTATTGCAATCGTCAATACAGGAATTGCCGAAAGAGTAAATGCTGTCGTTCCAACCAGTGTGAAAGGTGCAGTACCATTATACAGACTTATTATTGCATTTGTTGTCACCGGAGGATAATTTGTATATTGATATGTTATATTTGCACTATTATATGTATTCGCCAAACCAGATGGTGTGCCAAGTGTACCTTGTGGATACGTTGTTATTGTACCTGTCGTTAATTGGTCTACCGTATCAATATTTGTTACATTGGATGTAGCTACTATAAATTTATAACTCGTATTTGGTGCAAGACCTGTAAACGTTGCTGGACTTGTCGAGAATAATTGTCCTGTTGTTGCTGGTACTGATGTAACATATACATTTGAATATGCATATACGGGTGCCCATGATATGGTTGCATTAGAATAAGATGCAGAAACTGCATTGACATTTGTGAGTAAATAGGCAGAAACTATATTTGCAGTATATGTGAGTCCTGGTCTATAATATATATCATATGGTGTCAGTGAAATACTATAATTTGTATTTGGTATTAAATTTGATATTTTATAGGTATTTACAGGATACAAAGAATTGAATGTATAAGAACCGTTTATATCACTCCAAGATACTATTACATTTGATACACTTGATGCTAAAGGATTAAAAGTGAGATATACATTTGTTACCGTTAAATTGCTTGTAAGGCTTGTAAGACCTGTAAGGCCAAAGATATTTGATGGCGATAATTGGCCTGTTATAGGTAGAGTAACACTTGACGCAAATGGATTTGTAGCAGATGAATTTGCAGATATGCCTGTTAATGGTGTTCCCGCAGAATATAATAAATCATATGGTGTTATGCTAAATGTATAATTATATGGAATACTTGGCGAATATTTAAGTGTTGTAAGTACTAAAGCATTTGTACCATAATATACATTTGATTGACCACTATCATATCCTGTATTTACATCACCAGTCCATGCTACATTTACATATAGTATTGCGGTAGGGTCATATGCACCCCATTTTATTGTAACAGCGCCCCATGATATGTTTGTTATTGGAGTTATAACTGAAACTGGTAAAATTGGATATAATATAGTTGATATACTTATATATCCATTTCCATTATTATATCCAACAAATGAACAATTACTGGAGTATGATACAGCCATATTTGCAGCACCTCCGTATCCTCCAGAATTCGTGGGTGTATTTGCGCTTCCTAACCAACTTCCACCGCCTCCACCACTTTGAGATGTCCCCGCAGAAGCACCTCCTGAAGCCCCACCACCAAAGCCACCAGGAATACCACCTGTACCACCCAATCCTGTGTATAATGAAGAACCATATAAAATTGGTTGTGGAAATCCATTTGCAGTTGTTCCGAGAGGTCGGTTTACACACGCAGCAGCGCCTGCAGTATTATTTGTGCCAATGTATACAGATGTTGTCGTCTCATTTACAAGAGTTGTATACGCATTACTGCTTGAATTTATAAGAGTTCCAGTTCCTCCTCCGCCTGCAGCAACCATTAAAGGTGTCGGATTCGCAGGTGGTCTTACTCTAAATAGTGCAGATGCACCACCGCCACCTGCTGCAAGACTAGCATTATTTGTAGATGTACCCGCTAATCCTGGAACTATTATTAAATTATCAACTGAAGTGTCAAAATAAAATGTTGCAGTTATTATTGCGCCATATCCATTTTGTTGTGATAATGCTAAATTACTTCCACCAGCCGCACCAGCAACAATAATACTATAATATCCTGACGCTGGCAATGTAATATATTGATATCCTGTAATAGTTGTTCCGATTATGCTATAATATGAAATATTTGCACTCGTCCATGATGCCGCTCTATATGTCGGTAAATTTAACAGTGATGATAATGGTAATGCATTTGCACCAACTGCAATATTAGAATTTGTTATAAAATTAAATGATGTAAATTGATATGTGCCCAATGTTAGAACATTTAATGGATATGTATATCCTGCGTCATTGAGAGGCAATTGATTATTATACGGAATCAACTGGAAGGAATAGTTAGTATTTGGCACGAGTCCTTTAAACGTATATGCTGTATAATCCTGATTATATTGATTACTATTTATATATGTATTTCCGTTAAATCTTATTTTAATAAAATTATATGTAGAATCGCTCCATGATAATGTTACTGTAGTACCGGTAGAAACACTATTTAAATTATTAATAGCGGCAAGTGTATATGTAGTTAGACTTGAACCGAATCCTAGTATATTATTTGTATTTGTTGGTATTACTGTAATTGTATAATTTGTATTTGGAAGTAGACTATTTATAATTGGAAAATTGGGATTTTCTGAAAGAGTATTTGCACCTGATATTTGATTTGCTGAACCAATAGGTATTGAATTGCTACTCCATTGTATATTCACACTCGAATATATGCCAGTCCACCCTATATCAATATTTGACGCGGTTTTCCCCAAGAGACTGACATTTGTAATTATAGAAGGAGCAACAAACGACACTGATGTCTTTTCTATATAATTTGGAATATTATTTGAATTATAAGGTACTACTGTAAATATATACGTTGCATTTTGTGTTAAGTTATTTGCTTGATATGAAGTACTTACATTATATGGAATATTAGATGTTATAATAGGAATCTGTGGTGTATTGAATAAAGCATATGATACATCAACTGAAGTAAATGTATTACTGCTCATCCAATTTACCAGGCATCCAGATGATGTTATATTTGTAAAGTATATATTATCAATATATGCTAATGTATTTACGGTATTATAAGATACTGATGAAATATTCGATTGTGATGGAGATGCACTATTATATGGAATAACTGTAAATATATAATTTGTATTTGGTATTAAATTTGTAATATTCAATGGAGGATATGATATAGGATAGAGAGTAGCAATATTGGATGTTGGATTATTACTAAACGCCCATCCTAATGATACTTGTGTAGCATTTGATTGAGTCCATGTTTCAGTTAAAGTTGTGCTCAGTACATTATAATTACTGGAATTTCCCATTGTAGCTAATGTTATTCCATAGATTATAGATGGATTTGCAGTATTTGCGACATATGCACTATTATATGGTATTACAGTAAAGGTATATTGAACATTTGGTGCGAGATTTGAAGCGCCGGTAAACAATGCAGGATAATAATTATTTTGAATATTTGTAGTACCATTTGCTGACCAAGATATACTATTATATGAATATGTTCCACTATTTACTATGGATATATTTGAAGAAGTTATGGAGGATATAGCTACATTTACAGTGGCGAGAGTTGTCACATAAACATTCACAGGCATACCTATGCCAACAGAATATGTATATGGCGTTACAACAATATTATAAAGAGTATTGTCAAGTAGACCAGATATAGCATAGGAACCTATACTGCCTATGCCACCACCTCCTAGGTTGATTTGCGGTGAAGTTCCAAGAGGAGCGCCACCGCCACTGCCGAGATACCACGAAACAATTACATAATCATATGAGTCTGTAGGACCAAGAGTCCAGCGAACAGTCAGGGAATTATTTGTTAAATTTGTTATTGAATTTGTAGCTAAACTTACTTTACTTTTTGTTATTAGATTTATAGAATTATATTCATATATATTTGTTACTGCTACGCTATTAATAGGAAATACTGAAAAGATATATGGAGTATTTGCGCTTAAATTATTTACAAGTATATTACTCGAAGGGAATGTTATTGATTGTAATATTGTCGAAGGACTCTGTTGTGTTGAAACTTGAATAATATTTGATGTATATAAACCTCCTATTAAATAGAATGCAGCATTTGAAGCAGTCGTATACACAGTGCTTATTCCTGCTTTTCCTGCTAAAGTAGTTGTATTTATACTTTGTATTTGTGTCGTATTTGGTATATTTACTGAATTATATGGTGTTACGAAAATAGTATAAAATGAATTTGGTATAAGACTTGATGTAACGGTATAATTAGACCCAAGATAACTGGAAATTATATTTAAACGCGAGAAGATATTGTTGTTATTGATATCGTAAATATTTATAGCTACAGATGAGTTGCTTCCTGACCAATTTACCGTAAGATTTGAAGATAGAAACGCTGCACCACGAGAGAGTGATATATTCGTGAGTGTAGGAAGAGTAACAAAAGACGGTATATTTTGTCTTAACGAATATGTTTCTATATTCTGACTATTATAACATAAAACACTTATATTATATTCTGTATTTGCTATTAAATTATTTATAGTATACTGAGTATCTGTTATTCCAATATTTGAAGTTGGTGTTGGCGGTTGCAATGGCGGTTGCAGGGATGATGTATTTATAAGAGTCACAAGAGTTACACTTGTATATATATTACTTGCTGGTTGTGCATTCCATGCTACTGTTGCGGTTGTATCGGTATAATTTGAAAGTGACGCGGTACTAATAGTAGCAAGAGTTGTTATAGAAGTGCTATATGAGTCCACAGTATTTGTAACATTAGAACAATTTATAGGATATAAATAAAATATATATGATGTATTTGGTAATAAATTACTTAGACTCACATTGGATGTAGAACCATAGTTTAGAGTGATGTTTGTGGAGGCATAAACAAGATTCATAAAAGTTGCGGAAGAATTCCACAGAATTTTCACTGAATTTGTAGCTATATTTTGAGAACTTATTGAAGAGATATCGGCAAGTGTCGCTAGATTGCTCGTGATACCACCAGAATAGTTGAGTGCCATCGCACTATTTACAGGTACAATTTGAAATGTATATGTTGTATTTGGACTGAGAAGAGGGTCTGCGCCGCTCATTCCCATGCCGAGTGTTATAGAAGTATATCCCTGAAGATTCGTATATATCTGATTTCCATTTTTTAAGATATTTACATAATTTATTCCAGGACTATTATTCCATTGGAGTGTTATTGCATTCTTATAAGGAACATTCGTAACGTTCGTAACACGCGAGAGTGTGGTCATCTGTATTGATGGTACGGTCAAATTCGATAAACCATAGTAATTAATAGGTATCACGTTTAATGTATATAAAGTATTTTCATTTAAAACTTGAGATATTTGAGATGCTGGGGGTACAATATAATAATTACTGGTATCAGAATAACTTAAAGTATTATTTAATGAATCATTAATATTTAAAATATAAGATGTATATAATCCATTTATATATAATATACAAGAAAATATAGCTACATTTGTTGTGTAGAAATTTGTCACAGAGGCTAATGTATACATCGTCGAACTTGTCACTGCACTTCCAGCATATGCCGGTATCGCATTGTTATAAGGTGTTATCGTAAATGTATATGGTGTATTTGCTATCAATCCGCCTATGACATTTGATTTCGCACTGAGTCCTTGAGTAGTATATGAACCATTGGCATCTGACCATGCAATACGAATAGTGTTATAGATTCCATTATTCGTTATTACATTTATGGACGATTGTGTGACCGTGCCAAATGTTATATTACTGGTTATTCCCCATGTATAAATAGAAGAGGAATTTGCGGCGCCCGCTATATTTAACGCATTATATGGTATCAAATTTATTAAATAATTAGTATTGGGATGTAAGTTATTTATTATATCTGGCGTTTGCGTTACTGTATTATAATAACTCGAATTTGAATTCACAACTATATATGAATATTCGGGACTATTTGTCCATGCAACTGTTATATTTGAATCAGTAGAATATAAGCTAAATAATACATTTGTCGGCAAAGTCGTAAATTGTATATTAGAAGCATTTGCGGGATTTGCTACACCAAGTACGTTTACAGGTGTTATAGTTGCATTATAAAGTGTATTTGCATTCAATGAATTTACAGAATATAATGTATTTTTAATTTGTGTTTGTGTATTTATTATATTACCATTAGATACTTGTATTAATTGTGCATTTATTGAAGAATATAATCCAGCATTCCATGATATTATCGCATTATTTGAAGCAACTGACGCAACTGACAGATCACCAATAGTACCTAATTCATTAATACTCGCTACTTGAACATTACTATAATTTGGTATATTACAGCTACTATATGATAAAAGTGATATATTATAAGCAGTATTCGGAATGAGATTACTGGCACTGTAACTGGAATTACTTGTATATGCATTCAAAATAATATTGGAAGACGGTGTCGTGTCATTTATTTTTACATTATTATAGAAGAATGAAGGACTCGTACCGCCACCTGCATAATTCCATGAGAAATTTACAACACTTGCATTATAATAATTAATAGAAAGTGGACTTATAGCGCTCCATGTTGCGAATGTCCCGCTATAGACAGGTCCTACAGAATTATTAATATTATACGGTGTTATTACATACCGATATGTAGTATTGGGGTATAAATTGATATAATCTATATATTGTATATTTTGATATGATAATACTTGTGGTGATTGTATAGACGCGTTGGTATCTGTCTGAATTAATTGTACAGACACGGATGTATATTTATTTATACTTGTCCAGTTTAAGCGTGCCGAAGAATTCAGAATGTTTGTTGTATATGCGTTATTTATAATTGGCGGAGTTGTAAATGTAGCTGTTGTTACGGCAATCATAGGTATATCATTATTGTAATTATTATTATAAGGTGTTGCGTTCATAGTATATGTAGTATTTGGAGTCAGATTATTTAAAGGATTTGTTGTCGATGGATAATTTATATATATAGGTGATTGTTGTATTGGTATGCCAGTTTGCGAGTTTTTAACGACTACCGTAACATACTTATAATTATTATAGAAATCACCAGGACTTCCTAGATTAATTGTTGCATTTGTTGGACTTAGTATATCTGCTGTTAAAGATGCGAGGGTTGCCGCTGTATATGTTGTAAAATTCTTTACAGATTGACTATAATTGCCATCAAAATTGACATTCGATTGTCCAAATATATTTAATGCATATACATCAAAGGAATATTGTCTATTTGGAGTCAAAGATGTATAATTATAATAGGTAGATGAATCTGGTGAAGTCAGTGCGGATATATTTGATGTGTATTGCAAATTCTTAAAGACATTGATAGAAGAATATGAACCAGACCCCCATGATATTATTATATTAGACCCAGTATTTTCCAAAATACTTAAACTGCCAACAGTCGCATATGTATTTATCTGCGGTAATATATAATTTCCTCCATCAAGTGTTACGTTATTTTGGACACCATTTGCATTGACTGGTACAAGTGTTAATGTATATATTTGGTTGGTAGATAAACCAGATGAAATAGTATATGGCGATGAAGATATATTTGGTATGATAAAGTTAGTATTTGGATTTGTTATATTATTGACAATAATATTTACAGTTGAAAATATGCCAGTGAAATATACATCAGTTGTTGTGATTTCAATATTGCATGTATTGGCGCTATTTATTGTAGCTAATGTATATATGTTTTGTGTAATAGTTCCGCTGTCATTTGTATTATTATTTGATGCCCCACTATTATTGTATGGAGTGATAGATACTGTATAATTTGTATTTGGAGTCATTGAAGGATAGTTAATAACCAAAGATTGTGGACTTGACGTTTGTGTATTTGAAGTTGTTACGCCTAGATATAATTGATTTGTTGTTTGTGTAGTATAAATATTCACATAATTCGCATTTGTAATCCATGATATGCCGATTGCTTGTGATGAGAGTGGTTGAAGTTGAAACGTATTGGTATCTATAGTTGCCAGAGTGTATGAAGATACGTTTATTTGATTTATGGTATTTGCAACGGATGTATTGTTGTATGGGATAATATTAAATGTGCATAATGAATTTGGCAGGAGATTTGTGATAGGATATGTTCCATTTACAGGGATTGCTGGGGTTATGGAACCGGCGAGTGAATTATAGTTATAACCAGGATTACCAGGATGATTTGAGGTACTTGTCCAATATATATTTGCTGTATTGTATTTGGTTCCTATGAATACGAGGTCAATTTCTTTCGATTTCACTTGAGAAAATAGGACATTATCGATAACTGCGAGTGTGTTGAGTGGTGGTGATAAAGTCTTACTTTTATTTGGATTAGCGATATTTGAAATATTTATTGGTATTGCTGTGAAGGTGTATGTGTCATTAGGTATTAATTGAGTAGCAGTAGTGGAATTTGTGTATATATTTAGGTTGCTTCCTGTGGATAAAGACATATCAGACCAGTAGAGATTAATAGTATTATATGAAATTGAAGAATTCCATGTTATATTTGCGTTACTGCTTGTATATGCAGATACAGATATATCACTGACGACGGCGAGAGTAGCGGTTGTAATGCTTAAAGTATTTATAGTATTTGGGTATCCTGCATTATTGACAGGGAATAAGGTATACACGTATACGTTATTTGGTATTAATCCAAATGCGGAAGATGTGACATCATATTTGACGTCTTGATTATAATTTGTAAGAATAGTAGTTGTTGTATGAGTCACAGGGTTAAATTGCGATATATTAATAGAATTTGCGTTTCCTTTATTCCATGTTAATTCTATTAATGATTCCGTTACTACATTTGAAGTAAAACTAATGGATGTTGCCAATGTATTAAATATAAATTGGCGTGTAGCGGTAGTATTTGCAATACTTGCGGAATTTGCTGGTGTCAAAATAAATGTATAATATATATTCGGCGATAGACTATTTATGGTATATGTAGTCGTTTGTGGGGTCTGTACATTGCCACTGCCATTGCCATTGCCATTACCATTACCAATTGTTATAGGTGGTATAGATACTGTAGCGAAGGACGGATTATATGTTTGATAATATTGAATATTCATATATGACATTATTCCTGTCCATGTAATTGTAACACTTGCACTGTCGTATATATAATTGAAAGAATCTAACGTTGCTAAGGTAACTGTAGATGTAGTAAGAGTTGCTAGAGAATTGGCGATTCCCGCAGTATTTATTGGCGTGATTGCTATTGTATATAATGTATTGATTGCGAGACCATAGATATCATAAGAAAGCGAGGTTGGCGAAGTTGGCGACGGTGGCGAGACGGGTGGTGACGGCGGCATTACGGGACTGGTGGTTACTGTATTTGAACCTACAAAGACAGAGTTGGATGTCCACATAACATTCATATTTTGATAATAGGAATTTGATGAGATGAATGGACCTGTGTTTTGATTATAAGAGGTCGGCCATTTCACGGTAAGAGATGTAGGAGTAATATTACTTAAAGATACATTAGATACAGTTGCCTGTGTTGTATATGTTGTATAATATATATCTTGTTTATTTATTACATTTGAGGAATTAATGGGATATACATAGAATGTGTAAAACATATTTGGTATAAGATTTTGAATATTCGAAGAATTGCGAGGATAATTTGAAGTTGAATATACTGGAATAGAAAGTGGTGTGAGAGAAACGGTGAAATTTTGAGAATATCCCAGTATGTTTACGTTTGAATATGCTCCTGACCAATATATATTTGCCGTATTTGTTGTAATATTGCATGAAGATAAAGTAGTAATATTTCCCAGAGTTAATAATTTTTGTGTAATTATTTCATTTGTATTATAATTCGCTTGATTCTGTTGATTATATGGTATAATAGTAATTGTATAATTTGTATTTGCGGTCAATTGTTGAATATTATATGAGTTTTGTGCGGAATCAGGTAGACCATTGGTAGATGGCGCGGTATTAATAATTGAATATGCAGATTTCGCAGAATTCCATGATAGATTTATAGAGTTCTTTGTAATTTGTAGGATTGTAGGTGAATCTATGACAGCTAATGTATTGAAAGTTGTAGATGGAGGATTTATAATATTTGCGATATTGCAATTATTATTAGGATATGCATAATATGTATATATAGTATTTGGTGTTAATGCATTTATAGATAATTGCGTACCGGGGATATCAATATAATTTGAGTTATTTCCGCTAATATTCATATTGCTGTATGTATAATTTATAAATCCCGAGATACCATTATAAATAGGTGGATTCCAAGATAGAAGCGCTGATTTAGAGAGTATATTTGTTGAGTTTATATAATTTAAGTATCCTAGAGTTCTGAAGGAAACGACTTGAAGACCATTTATATTTTGAACACCTGCACTGTTGACTGGAATAATATAGAATGTATAATATGTATTTGCATTTAATCCATTTATAGTTGTATTATTACCATATACTCCAGGAATATTGATGGTACCATCAGAAGAAACAAGAGTAACACTTGTATAGGAACCAATAAGCCATTGAATATTTGCAGAATTATATTTAATAAATGCAGGAGATGCGAATGCTGTTCCAACAGTAGCTAATGTTACAAAAGAAACTGATGTAGATGGTTGATATGTAGCACTACTGGAAATATTACTTGAATTATATGGTATGAGTGTAAAATTATAAAGAATATTGCTTATCAATCCATTCGCAATATATATATATGATTGATTTGAAGAGGATATATTATGGTATTGGTTTGATGAAATTTGGTCGGTTCCATAGAAATTATCATATATTTGAATATTTGAATAGCTACCACCTTGCCAAGTTATAGCTGCAGTATTTGGGTCAATATTAGAGTATGAACATGGTCCTATAGTTGGCAGAGTAACACTTGAAATAACATTTATTGCACCAGAAACACCAATATATGAAGACGGTACAAGTTGATATGTGTAAATTGTATTTGGTTCCAGATCGGTAACTTGATATTGGTATACTGATGTTATATCTTTCGCGATATATTGATTATTGTATGAGATATTGATTGTGTTATAATTACCGGTGCCCCAATATATCAATAATGCATTTGAACTTGTTGGTGCGATTTTAACATAATTAATATAAATATTAGTATACACACCGTTTGTGACTCCGTCGCCCCAATTTACAATTGCATAATCATAATTTGTTTGACCCCAGTTAAGTGTCATTGAAACGGGCATAAGATTTGTGACATGAATATTGCCTCCAATAAATGTCGGAGTTACTTCTTCTATAATTTTCATGTATCCTCCCCATATGATAAAGTCGTGTTGATTCAGGGTAATTTCATTATTTGCTATTAAAGTAATATTGATGACATCGCGATATGCTTGTAGGTCAAAGAAACTCTGAGCAAGTGTAAAGCCTACTATTCTATCATGAACTTGATAGGACCAAATTACCTCGGTTGTCAAATCTGCGAAAGTCACAATAATACTGAAAATAGTTGTACCGACATATTGTTCATATATATATCTGCCGAGGATGACATACATTGATAAATTAAGTTCGAATGTATCTATAAAACGTATGGATAGTGGAGTCGTTACATTTAGAAATTGTATACTCCCACCTATACTTTTAGACTGTGATAGTTCAGTATAATCAATAGGTATTGGACTCAAAAGAGTGGTCATTACAATAAAAATACTTAATAATAATTGAAGATATTCTTCACTTTCTAGGAGGTCCCCGGTCCTCACCCGAGTAGCATAAAAATAAATATCAATAATAGATATTGATGTCTTCTTCTTCGGATACAAATACAAAATGTTCATTTATTGATAAAATAAGAGGCCCGCGTATATTTACTTTAGCAATATTTGATTGGGTATTATCTTTATCTATAGCATTTATAGTTGGTAGATATTTATTGAAATTGCACAGCGCATTCGAATGGATATTACTTATAATAGCGTGGGTATTATTTGGTATTGCTGCGCATGTAATAACAAAAACACCGACAATGACAAGTTATTATTTAGGATTAAGTGATAAACCGCCAATTAAGAAATGTTAACGGAGTGAACGAAGTTTGGGCTGAGTGTTAACGGAGATCATTATAGAATGCAATGACTGCAGGTGAGGTTTTAAAAGATGACCTATTTAGATTTGTAATTTTTACACTACGCATACTTTTTGCACGTGAAAGTGCTGTATATGCTTGTCCATTTGCAAATATACTTTCACCAAGATCTACTTCGAGTGCATCAATAGTCATTCCTTGACTTTTATGGATACTTATGGCCCATGCGAGTTTAAGGGGTATATATGTTATTTCTATTTCATTTGTATTTGCCATTTTAGCGGAGGTATAATTAACGTATGTTTCGAGACCATTCATAAATTTAACAAGAACACAGTTATTGAGAAAACCAGTAATATATCCTCGTGCACCGTTTACAAGACCGGCTTTTATATTAACATTATAAGTAAGCATAACTTGTGCATTTATACAGAGTTCCAATTTTTCTGGAATTTTTGCAATATCAACGGCCCATTTCTTAGCAAGTTTCCTATTTTCTGCATTTTTACTTGGATATCTTATAGTAAATACAACGCTTCCTGTGCCGCATCTAGTGCCGCCGCCGGTGCCGCCTGTAGATTCGCCGAGTTCTTCTGATTGTTTTTCCAATAATTTTGTCATTTCTCTTTTATTAATTTCATCAACATCTGAATTTTTCGAATAAAGTCTCGTAGGAATAATATCATCTGGAAATTTCGTTTTCTTCAATTTCAATAAAGTATTATAATCGTCATCAGAGCATATTCCCCATCGAAGTCTTTCAAGCATCTGTTGAAATTCCGCTTCTTTTTGTCTCATATTTGTTTTCAATAGAAATGTCTTAATATTGCATTCATCCCAGTGTCGTGATAAGAAGCAATAACTGCTATTTCGGTCAATTGGAGAAAGTTGAAATAAATCTCCGACGAGAATAATTTGTACACCACCAAATGGTTTCGGGCATTTTCGAAGAATACTCAATATTTGCGATACTTTATCAAAGAGATCATTACTGAGCATAGAAACTTCATCAATAATCAGCATATCAAGTGTAAGAATAATTTGTAAAATCTTCTTTCTTCCAAATACTCTTCGTGCAATACTTTCGCTATTTCCATCTGCCAATCCAATTCCGAGAAATGAATGCAGAGTGGTTCCATCGATTAAAATAGCGGCACATCCAGTCATTGCACATAATCCGATTTTCTTGCCTGCATTTCTTTCAATTATATGTTTTATAGTATAAGATTTTCCAACACCTGCGCTTCCAGTGAGTAATATATTATTTCCATTATCTGTCTCTTCAATTACTTGTAATTGTTCTTCATTCAATCCTGTTTTTACTTCAGGCTCATGCTCAGGCTCAGTCTCAGTGTCCATTTTATGTGCAAAAATAAACCGTGAAATCATTTTTTACCCTTTAGACCCTTTAGACCCTTTAGACCTTTGAAAGTTCGGAGGGTGTGTTTTATCGAATTCTATCATAGCTATCCGGACTCTTTCGGCATATTCGGTTGGTTTTTCGTCTTTTTCTGCGCACATTTCTGGCATAAGTATAACTTCTATTTTAGTTCCATAAGTAGATAATCTCTTTATAAGCCATTTCCATGGTCCTAGACATTCAGTTTCATTGACAAACCAAGTTCCGTTATCGGATGAATATCTTATAAGCATGGGGGATACAGGTTTTCCTAATATGAAAGCGCCTGATGAAAATTTCTCACCAAATCTATTATGAAATGTTGTAAAACCCCCTGCAGGAGCCATACATACTACTTTATCTGGATTGTTTTTAATAAAATCTAAAATAATTTGACTATTATTCTTTTTATTTTTATCTAATATTATTGCGTCTGTTGCATCTACTATACGTTTCATAATAGTGCGTGCGAATCCGCGTAAATAAGTAATATTAAAAACACCAGATGATATTCCAAACGTATACCCGACAATATCTGCATCGGCAATGGAATTATGTTGGAATATAATAATTGGATTATCGTGATTATGTTTTCTATAATCTCTAATAATGGGTTTATTGAATCCCATAAGTAATAATAAAATACCATGAAACATACTTTGTAGTTTATTACTTATTTTAAATATAAAAGGTACGAAGATAGCTATAGTGAGTAGTAAAAGTAAATATATAATAAATAATATAATTCTAATTATTAAAAACAGCATTATAATATACTTTTATTTATTAATTTACTATTAAACCGAACCTCTAAATAAATTTCAAATGTGTTAAATATTAAAGATTAAAGTATTTAATATAAGTAAAAATAATGAGAAAGGTAGTATTTATTCACGGGGTTAATTCTCGTTCAAATGTATGGAAAGTACAAGAGAATGCCGAATTATATGAATATTATAAGATAGATTTATTGAGATATGATACTATAGAAGAGTATAATGAATTATTATTTGATTATATGAATGCGTATGGAATTCACAAAGCTACATTGGTTGGGCATTCTTTTGGCGGATTTTTAGCTATTAATTTTGCGCATGCATATCCTGAGAGGGTTCATAATTTAGTTTTAGTAAATCCGGCAGGTATTTTCCCATTTTTGGGTTTATTTGGGAGTTATATATCTCTCTTTTTCAAGTATTTTACATATATAAATAATTTCATGTATACTTCATTATCAGAGCAATATTGGAAAGAACCGAGTATACATAAATTGTTAGAATTGGAGATGCCTATTTCACTCATTTATGGTAAAAAAGATTTTATTGTACCATATTATCAAGGCGAATATATTCATAGAATACAGAAAAATACAAGTTTAGATATATTTGAGAATAGTAACCATTTCTTAGATAAAGATATATTAGATTGTGTATATAAAAGATTATCATATAGGAAGCGAAATACAAAAATAAAGTTAGATTTTGATTGTAAAAAATATAGATCTAGTTTTAACATTTATAAGACACGTACTATAATTAGGAGTTTCTTCAATAATGTCGTTATGCAAATGCAGCCGCGGTAGCAAGCACCATTAGGCTACCATTGGGAATGATATACTCGGGTGATATTTATAGTTTTCTAGAGTAAAATCTGTAAATTCAAGTGATTCTATCCATTTTATTTTTTCATCAATTGTTGAATCAATTGTTGGTGCTTCTTTCGTAATGTTTAGTTTAGGGAAAGGATATGGGTCTCTATCTATTTGAATCATTGTATTTTCTGTATGTGATTCGTAGATATGAGTATCACCTGTAATAATTATAATACGGTCGACTGGTATGCGTAGGACATATGCAAGAATTGATGTAAGGAGTGCAGTTGATGCAATATTAAATGGAAGACCTGCGCATACATCGCATGACCTCATTTGCATTTGGCAGGATAGACCGTTTGCATTTATATAGAAAACGTATGTAAAGTGGCAAGGCGGGAGTGCTGCTTGAGAGAGTTGTTTCGGATTCCAAGCGGAAAGAACAGCACGTCTTCCATGTGGATTTGTGGAAAGTTCATTAAGGATAAATTTAAGTTGGTCAATTCCATTTTCGCGAGACGGATAGTCACCGCCAAAGCATCTCCATTGATACCCATAGCCTGCACCAATTTGATTGGCAGGAGTATTTGGTAGACCGACTGAATCAAGAAATTCGCGTGTACTGTTTGCGTCCCAAATATGAATGTTTTTAGATTGAAGTTCAGATACATCAGTAGAACCGCGAAGAAACCATAGAAGTTCTTCTACGATACCGCGCCAGAATACTTTTTTTGTTGTAATAATTGGGAATCCTTGAATAGATACATGAAAAACAAGTTTTTCTCCAAATATACTCAAGGTACTTCCATTCCTAGAAGATCGGCGTTCCCCATTAAGAATAATGTTTGAAATAAGTTCAAGATATTGATATTCATCATGTTCACGGTTGCTATTTACTATTATTTTATTTTCCATTGATATGCTCGTATCTCGTATCTTATATATTATATAATAAATACTTTAATGCTTAAATAATATCATTTTTTATATAATTACTATATAAGATATATAAGAAATGAGTAAAACAGAAGCAGAACCATACACAACATACACAAAAGACGACCCAAATGAGTTTACATTTGCGGTTCCTGATAGTCATCCACTCACAACCCGCGAGGAATACATGGATACAAATGAGAAAAAGGATGAGGAAATTAGATTTATTCGTGAAATGGATATTGGTATCCAGCGTATAGCTAAATTTGTGGTAGGTCGTATAAAAGAATTTACCCGATATTTTTCTTTAGAAAATCGAGAAGTGTATTCACCTAATAATATAAAAAATCCAATGCCTAAATGGGAAGTTTCTAGATCTTCTAGAATACCTTTTTATAATAAACGTAAAGAAATTTATGATAAAATTTTTGTTTATCACGAACAGAGAATAAATGCATTCTATAATCCATATAATCCTGATGATTATAAAACTTTAGTGGAAATTTACAATGATATAAATCGTTTGGCAACAGAACTGAAAAATAGTGATCCCGATTATCAAACATATACATATAGAGGACAAAAACGTCCTATTAGTGGTTTTACTTCTACTTCACCGCCATCTCTAGGTGTAGATGGTTTAACTAATATATTTAAAAAAGTTAAAATAGAAAAAACATCTACACCTAAACAATCTCTAGATGTAGATGATTTAACTCGTAGTTTTAAAACGGTTAAAATAGAAAAATGTATAAAAAATAAAATTTCAAATTTAGAAAATATTGTTGTATCTGATAAAAATTTTGGATTTATAGAACAATTAAAAAGAAACATACCAGGAGAATTTACAAAATTTACAATATTTAAAGATCCAGGACAATATAATATTTCTTATCAATCATCATCATTAGGTGAGTTATTTGATATTTTAAATAAAAATTATACTATTTTTAAATATTGTTTAATTGTAATTGAACACTTAAGAGAAAATAAAGAAATTTTAAATTATAAAAAATTAATAAATCTCTTAGATTTAGCAGTTGGATTATATAATGAAGAAATAGATAAATATAATGAGAATAATGAATACGATAAATGTGATGTAGTAACAGCTAAAAAATTATTGGCAGAAATTATTAGTTTAAATGAACAACTTAAACTAGCATTCGAGGCAGTAGTGGCGACGGAGGAGGCCGCGGCAGTGCGAATAGCAAAAGAAGAGGCAGCACAAAGAGAAGCAGCACAAAGGAAAGCGGTACAAAGGAGGGCGGCAGAAGCAACAAAAGAGGCACAAAGGAGGGCGGCAGAAGCGGCACAAAGAAAAGCGGCAAAAGCGGCAGAAGCGGCAAAAGCGGCAAAAGCGGCAGAAGCGGCAGAAGCGGCAAAAGAGGCACAAAGGAGGGAGGCAGAAGCGGCAGAAGAGGCACAAAGGAGAGCGGAAAAAGAGGCGGCAGAGATAGCAAGCAGGGCGGCAGAGGCAGCAGAAGAAACTCCTGCAGAGAAAAAGGCAAGGCTGAAAAGAGAAGCACAAGCGACGTCGAGGGCGAGGACGGCGGAGAGGGAGGCAGCGCAGAACGCAGCAAATAAGTTGGACGCACAACAAAAGGCAGATGCAGCGAAAGAGGCAAATAAGTTGGCCGCACAACAAAAGGCAGATGCAGCGAAAGAGGCAAAAAGAAGAGAAGCAGAAGAAATAGCTGCATCTCTTGCAGCAGCAAAGGAGACAGATATTAAACGATTACTACTAGATAATTTAAGAGAACGTAATGAAAACATGAAAAAATTGATAAAAGAAAAATATGAAAATATTAAAACAAAATCTGTATTACCGCCTCTAATAAAAGGTATACCAATGACATTTAATCCATGTATTAACACCGCAGATGTTAATCCTAAAGATAAGATTTTGAGTTTGTATAACTTTGCAAAATACATATATAATATTAACATGGAAGAAATATCAAAAGAATTCCCTGATATAAATCTAACAAATGAATATACATTTACTATATTTCCAGATAATCTAAAAAAATGGGTAGAAAGAAGCAAGTCCATGAAATTTATTCTAAATACATTAAAAAATCATTCATATATATATATAAATTCCTATAATAAACAAAATTTAACAGAAAATTTATTAACAGACACAGAAAGTTTTTATATAGATATTACATTTGCACAAGAAATATTATCATCATCCATTATTATAGATGATGATAAAAAAAATATGATCAAAGAGTATATTAAAAATAAAACTTTAATATATGAAAAAGGAAAGCAAATTTATGATATATTATTTAAAGACCTAATAGAAAATACGTATGATAATTATACTGTTTTAACAATTTTACAAGAAGAACAAGAAAATTTAAATATAAATGCACAAAACACAATAGTCTCTACTTTGAATTTTTTTCACGAATTGAACGAATCTTCTTCTGACAGAGAATTATGTGAATCTCTGGCAAAACGAATACGTATAGATGTAACTTCAAGTATGAAAAAAAATAAAATGTATAAAGATTATGAAATTGCACTTAATGAATTTAAAGAAATATATGCTGGATTTCAAGAATTCATATTCCGTAATTTAGCATTACTTTATAATATTATACGATTCTCATGTGATGATGAAGGCAGTGGCAGCGCCAGCCCTATGGTTACTGGCGGTAAAAAGAAAAGTCGTAAATCGAATTCCATATTCGTTGCGAAAGTGCGAAAAAATAAAACCCCTACCGCCCTTAAATAGTGAAAATGATTTAAGAATTAGAGAATAGTATTATATGTCTCCTATTATGGATGATACACAATTTGTGCTCCTGTAGCTCAGTTGGTTAGTAGCGTGTGGCTGTTATCATTATGATAAGACACCACAAGGTCGCTGGTTCAAATCCAGCCAGGAGCGCTTAAATTATTTTTATAAGTTTTTACATTTTTCAAGTATAACTGTAGCGACTTTTTCTTTTTTGTTAAAATCAAATAAATCTCTATGTATTGCTTCTGGTAATAATGCTTCATAACTTTCAACACTTTTAGTTTTTTGATTATATAATGCAACATATATATGTTCCGGAAATGTTTGCATTGTGTATATATTATTCACTTTCTTTACTTAAATCATAAACTACTAATTTAAGGTCTTTTACAATATTTTTGAAATTATCTAACATTTCTTTTTTTATTTCTTTATTATCATTTACATACCCATTATCTGCCATACAATCTAATATTCTTTGTAATATCTTATATCTATCTGCTGTTTTACACTGCAATATTGCATTACACATATCATCCGCTAGACTACACACCATTTTCGGAAATATATCACCATCATCTTTTGTTTCCCATTTATTATTTCCAATATGTACTTTTGATATTGAAGATTTTATATTCGTTTTTATTATACACCGATTATCTTTTATTGATAATAATTCTTTATTATAATTTTTAATGTTATCTATATAATTATAACCATTTACAAAACTTTGTATTTTTTCTATAAACTCAGGAGTCTTTACGAATTCAATACCTCCTGGTTCAGTTGTAAATAGTATTATATTCTGTGTATTATTATTTTGTGTTTGTATATTATTCTGTGTTTGTATATTATTATTTGTTTGATTTTCTATAAGTGTTAATTGTTCTCTTTCTTGTATTAATTTTACTGTACATTTCTTTTGATGTGCATATTTATTTGATCTATAATTAAATTCTTTATTACAATATTCACATAATAATGAATTTATTCTACCTTTACATGTTTCTATATGTTTATTATATTTCTGTTTATTTGATAAAACCTTATCACATTTGTCACATTTATTAACAGTATCTTTTGGGTTAAAAACAGTATCTTTTGGGTTAAAAACAGTATCTTTTGGGTTAAAAACAGTATCTTTTGGGTTAAGAAAAGTATCTTTTGGGTTAAGTTGCTCATTTTCACTTTTATGTTTTTGTTTGAAATGCCGACGAGTATTCGAGACCCATGACGATGTGAACTCACACTGGGAACACTTATGAATTATCATTACTATTATAATAACAAAATAATATAACTTTAAATAAAAATCCGCATTGTAAAAAAAAATCTGATCCGGATCAGATCAGGATCACGGGGAGGGGGGGGGGAATTTTTTTCAAGCGCCAAAAACTTTTTGGAATTTGTATTTTAGAGAAATAGAATATATAAATATAATTAATATATATAGAAGTTATATTAAACTATGAATAATAATAACAACAAAATCCAATCATCGGCTAGAGTAAGTGTTAAATTATTAGTATTTATAATTATGTTATTTCTTTCAAAATCACAAGCGTTATTTTCTCAAGAGAAGTCGCCTCCACCACGTAAATATTCTCCCCCAAGCCATTCGAGACCTCCCATCGCGCCGCCCAGTTTCTTGCCGCCGCCACCTCCGCCGCCGCCCAGGCCCCCTCCCAAGCCACCACCCCCGTCTCCCAGCCCGTCGCCGCCGCCGAGGACGCCTACTGCAATTGGTCCAGATGTATCACTAGAAACACATATACCACCACTATTATCATTAGCATCACCACTACAAAGTAATAATGTAACTGTTTCATTACCATCAGATGATGATTGGGCGAATAAATATTATCCAGAATTATTAGTTCTTGCAGAAGAATTAAAAAAAATAAACCTACCCGCCTATGTAGACCTAACAGCACTTCAAAGTTTGGCTAGAAGGGACTATTCAAAATCTATAAAAAATATAAACCAAGTTATATCTGAAATACTAAACCAAGTAGAAAATTTTATAAATAACGATAACGAATCTAATAAAAATAATATTTATCTAGATATTAACCAAATCTTTAGTGAAATTAACGGCTTAAAAATAAATAATTGTGATCCTAATATGGATAATTATATTGAATGTATAGAAACAAAGTTAGATGCTTTTTATGATATAATTCGTCGAAATGAACCATTTAAAATATTGTCAGATGTAGCTATACTTATTTTATATTATTTAATACTTGCTGGGATAATTAGTTTTTATAAAAAAACAAGGGTAAATCCAGAAGACTATGAATTTGCAAGTAATAATAGCTTTTCGAATTATTTATTGGAACCAGTTAAACTTATTATTAGAATATTAAGAGTATCAACGAAAACAGGTTTTACAATATTACATGGAATATTATCAGAATTAATTGATAATGTACTTTCAATTCCGAAAATATTAGAAATAATTATTGAGGCATATTCTGCTATATCAGAAAATTTATCTCTATTGGAGTTTATAAACCGATCACTACAACGCAGAATAATATCACCAGAACCAGTACCAGAAACAATAACACGCGTTGGTGGCAAAAAGCAAGACTATACAAAAACAACAGAAAAATATGGTAGCAGATGTGTTTACTTATCAAAACGAAAAGGTAGATATCTTAAAATAGATGGTACATTTGTACCTTATAAAAGCGCAGTGAAGATACTTGATAAAAAAAGAAAAACTCCAAAAAATAAATAAGAAGATATTATTAATAAATACCAAAAAGTTTTTGGATTTATTATTTTGAAATTTATTATTTTGAAATATATATTTTTACAATAATTTATGTAATTTATGTAATTTATGTGTAATCCTTATGCAATTCCTATCAATAGAACGAAGAATGCTAGAAATGGTGCAAACATCACAGATATATATACACTTATTATTGGTATAATAAGTATAAGATCAAATATTCTTTGAAACCATATACTATCTTTATATATTACATATAGAAATACTGTAATCATTATTGCCTCAAGAAAAATAATAATATATTTGAATATACTTAAGAATAACTTAATAATATTTTTATCCATTGTAATATTAAACGTCATACAATAGATTAGATAATAAGAAATGTAAAGAATAAAATCAAATTTTTCATTTTTACTTAAAGATTTATATATTATTTATATTATTATAATCATAATGATTAATCCATATGAATTCCTTGGTCTCACTGTCAATTCTTCTATGGAAGAGTTAAGAAAGGCATATTATTCGATGTCTCTAACATGTCATCCAGACAAAGGTGGTTCTCGCGATGCAATGGTTGTTCTTCACACTGCCTATAAATATATTAAAGCACAACTCGATAATATTACTGACCAGCCCGATGCTGGGAAGACATATGAAGCATTACAGGAAGAATTTGATAATTATATAAAAAACCAAGATTCTCTAAAACCGCCCAGTTTTCTCAATGTTATTGCCGAGTCTCTTGATATTAAACCTGCAGATTATATGGCGATTTATAGTGAAATTGCGCCGAAAATACCGCCATCTATAATGTACGATATGACTCTTTGCGCTATTAATGAAATGATTCGTAATAAAATAATTAGAAATAAAATAAGTGAAGAAGATGCAATTAAAGACCTGAATAAATCTGACATTCTCGCGATGATACGTGATGATCTTATTAATTTCAGTAATAATCATAATGATAATGATATTATGTATAGTGCAGCGATCCCGAGTGGTTATGGAGAATTTATGGATCCATCTGTTCCGCCAAAAACACTTGATTATCCTGAGCATTCTGGGAATTCTGGGAATTCTGGACATTCCGAAAAATATAATATTGAAAATGGAGCTGTCAATTCAAAAATAGCTACAAATTTTGAGAAAAAAGAGATGATTATTTATCATGAACCTGACAGTATTGGTGGATTTGCAACTATGGCAGGGGACTTGCCGATTCCAGAAAAGAAAGAGGATTATACTGTATATGATTCGGGAACGCTTCCTTTAACTGATTATAAAAGAGCATATTCAGATGAGACACTTGATTCTGCATCATCTATATTTGCGGCACTTTGTTCGGAAGATTCTATTGATGTACGACTTGCTGCTCAGCGACTCGAGCGTACCCGCTTAGATGATACACAAAAAGAGAGATTACCTGAAGTGGTTAAGTTGAAATATTAATAATAATCGGGCGGGAAGGAACAGAAATGAGGGTGGACCGCAAGGGCCGCGGGGGCCCCGATGCGTTCTTGATATAAATATTTTCTACATAACATTTGTAGCTATAGCTATTTTATGACAAATATGATGACAACACGTAAAACGAAAATATTTAAAGAATTTTTAGTATTTACATTAGATTCTAATGATAAGAAACATGTATATGTAGATTTCTATACAGGAAAAACGGGACATATAGATTTAAAATCGAATGAAGAAGCTGACGATTTATTAGAAGAATTGTTTCTTATATTAGATCCGCTTGTTCAATTATGTAATATAGAATCTCGAAGTATTATTGTAAATATTGATATGAAAGATGCTAATATATTAGCCTATAAAATTGATATATTAACACATATTGTAGAAAAATTACACGAACATATTAGAACAGATAGAAAGAATCTCACAGAGAAGTGTATTATTAGTAATATGCCAATATATATGAAAGCAATATATTATATGATATATCCTTTTATTGATAAAACTTTTGTGAGTAAAATAACAATTATATAATAAAACTGTTGTATTTTTATTATGCACTTCTATGTATACGTGAAGATCTGTTTGAGATTGTTAAATTATATTTTTTATAAAATGCCTCTTTATATTTTGTCGGAATTCTGTCTAGATCTATTAAACGGGCATTTAAATCTATATTATTGCTTATAGTTTCCGCTGTTATTTCAGATTTACTTTGAATTATTTTTGAAAGTTTATTATATATTTTGCGTGATAATTCTGGAATCTGATATAAATCATGTTGAAACATTTCTCCTAAATATTGTTTTCTTACCAATAATTGTTCTTCTAACATATCTTCATCTTTTCTGGCAGAGGCATGGGCAAGATCACTCTTTGTTAAATAGAGTTTCTTTAAAAGTGTATATGCTACACTTTCACCACACCCTTTATATACAGGCTTAATATTATCTGACACGTCTCCACTTAATATCTTAATAGCTTTATCAAACAGAGAATCGCTTACAGTGTTGTCATTTTCTAATAGAGTACCATTTGTTTTATAAATATATGTTTTAATATCTAGTATTTGCAAATAATCACGGTCATTTGTTATTATATTAATGCGCGTATCTGGATAGAGTTCTCTTATTCTCTTTGTCATTAAATATATAATATCATCTGCTTCAAGTGGTTCATAATATGCTATTTTTATACCATAATCTATAGCTATTTTTGGCAATAATTTATTTGTGAAATATTTATACACATCGCGATTATATATTTCCACTAATTTTTTGCTCGTAGATGCTGCACTTGATGGTTTCAACCTTCCAGATTTATAGTCAGCATAGATTTCTAATTTTCTCCAATTGCGTTCTAATGGAGTATCTTTAGCAAATACAACATTATATATATCTGAATTAGGATCTATTTTATTTATGGTATTTAAAATATATTGGATAAATGTATCTTTAAAATAAGTCATAAATCTCGCATTATTATGTAACTCCTCGTAATTAATAGATTTGATTTCTGTAGTAGTAGTAGTAGTAGTAGTAGTAGTAGTACCGGCGTCGGCGGGTGTGGTGTCGTGTGCAGCATGGGGTGCAGTGTGGGGTGTGGTGTCTTTTATAAAATTCACTGAACGTATATAAATAATAATAAATAATATAGATGTATCTATTATTGTTATAGATTTATTGGGTTTAAATATAAACTTTTTAGAGGTACTTCTCATTACTAGTGTATTATAAAATAACTTTCATTTGTCGCATTCCTTCATATGCACCACATTTATCGAGTAGACCTTCAAACTGGTCTGGTGTATATTCAGAATAAATATCTCGCGATTTTTTAAATATCCGTAATTTTTCTAATATAGTTCCGATGACAATATTACATTGAGCACTTTTTCTAGGAAGGTTTTCGTTTCTATTTTCTTTGCGAGAATTCACCATTCTACGCCATATATGATATGCAATTTCGCGATTTGTTGTATATTTAATATCTTTAATAGAAAATGCAGATTTTATTATTTTATTGCGTTTAAATTTATGTTTATATGCATTACGTATACGATACCATCCAAATAAGGACCCATATCTTTTAATATATAATTTTAATACATCTTCTAATTTTTCTATATAAATTCCTCCAGTATTATTATTTATATTTGGCGAATGTCTTTTATATTGTTTATTATTAATCATTTGCATATGTATTAAATATGGAACACCATTATTATCTTTGATTACAATGGCACTATGTAAATAGAATGTACCGTTGATGAGACCCAAAAGAGTATATTGTAAAAATCGAGGATTAAATCTATTTATTATTTGTATTATATCACCAGTCTGTACTTCTTCTAAGAAATCTTTAATAGATATTTTATCATATTCAACAATAGAACGAATCTTATCGAGGTATAAATTAAGCGAAATTTTATAAAGAACTATTAAAGTAATTGCAATAATACATATAGTTGCAATTATCTTTTTCATCATTATATACCAAAAATAATTAAAATGTTTAAATAGATACGAAATCTTAGGGAATCTTAGGGAATCTAAAGATTATAATCTTTTTCAAATGTTTCTTTAGATATTATTTTAATTCCCAATTCTCTCGCTTTTTCTATTTTACTGCTCTTTTCATTAACATCAGATGCAACAAGAAGTGTCGTATTCTTAGAAACCGATGTAGTCACTTTGCCTTCATGTAATTCAATTTGTTTCTCCCAATCTTTATTACGGAATCCTGTAAATATTATTTTCATATCTTTAAAAGAAACCGCTGGTGCCGCTGGTGCCACTGCCAACGCCTCTGTCACATGGGCTGCTGCAGGGGCTGCAATGGGGGCCCCGGGTGCCCTGCATTCCATTGGAATCGAATTCATAAGTATAAAGAATTTCGGCAATGCTTGAAGAAATGCCTTTGCACTCGTCTCCGCAATTCCATCTATTTCCTTCATTTCATGGAGCGTCGGTGTTTTACCCCTCAATATTTCTGGAATTTCTTTAATAATTGATGTGAGTTTGCGTGTTCCAAAGCCTCTGCCAAATATATTAGATGCCGCCATCATATCAACGCATGTTGCATTATTAAAAGTATCAGCAATAGATTTAGCTATCTTTTCAGAACTTGTTTTTTTAAATCCCTCCAATTTCAAGAGATCTTCACTTTTAATTTTGAAAAACTTAGGTATAGTATCAAAACCTGCCTCAATCATTTTAACAAGAGTTCCTTTAGCTACAAATTTAATGTCAAGAGTTTTCGCAAAATGCTCAAGAACCTTCAATTTCTGTTCATCACCAAGGCTAGCACCTTCATCACTCTTCACCATTATATCAACATGACTCTCATTCCATTCCCATTTACTGGTTTTAAGACCGCGAGGACCGTGAGGACCGCTAGGGCCGCCTTCAGGGAAACTCGGTTTTCCGTCTGATGCGGGCGATAGTACACGTAAGATATGCGGAATAACATCGCCACTTCGTATAATTATAATATGAGCACCTTTACCTATTTTATTTTTTTCTATAAAAAGTGCATTAAATCCTGTCGCTTTTTGTATATTTACACCTCCTAGTGTTATTGTATCAAATGTCACCGTTGGTTTATAATATCCATCTTTGCTTATATTCCATATTACATCATTTACAATAACCTCCGCTTCAGTATGTGTAAGCATACTTTTAAAAGCGAATGCATATTTTGGATTTTTACCAGATGCTAATTTATGTATCTTATTATTATATACTACGATACCATCTATGTCATAAGGACTATCTTTGCGTCTTTCTACTAAAATATCTGTTAATCGTTCTACAGTTAATTCATCTTGAGATAATATACGAGTATATACAGTTTTAAAACCAAGACTCTTTATATATTCTATAGATTGTGATGGGGTCACTGATGCCGCGCCGGCTTCTATTTTTGGTCCTTTTATTAATTCATAAGCTACAAAGTCAATGTATTTAGCGACACTTTCATCAGGTTTTTTAGAATGTAAAATTCCAGCTACGAGATTCCGGGCATTTGCATATTCCGGGTGAGTATCATGTATAATTTTCCAATTATCCTTTGATATTATAATTTCTCCACGGATAGCTACATCTTCATTGTGTAATATTGGAAATTTCAAGAAAGAAATGAGATGTGATATATTCTGTCCCATTTTTCCGTCACCGCGCGAATATAATGTAGCTACTCCTTTTACATAAGATACAAGCGCGGAATTACCATCGAGTTTATCAGAAATAAGAGAATCTCCTGTATATGTAGATTTCCATTTATCAATAGCCTTCGGGTCATCACGTATTTTATCAAGAGAACCCATCCAATAAGGGAGTTTTACTTTATTTCCAATGTCATCTCCTGGAACTGCACCAATTTTCTTGAGAAAAGGATGTTTCGGGTCTAATGTACGTAAACGTTCTTCCAGAAGATCATACGTATCATCAGAAATAAGCGGTTTCGATGTATTCCTATAAGCAATATTTGCTTCATTTAGAAATTTCGCGAGTTCTTCGACTGATTCAGTTTTCAATAATTTAGTTACTGTTTTTTCTATATTTTTTTGCATATTCTTCTATCTGCTATAATTATTATTTCGATATAAAATATCAATTTTTATACATTGGGAATTTTATTTATTGGGAATTTTATTTATTTTTATAAACATATCATAAAAAATGAAATTTTGCATTATCTATAATAAATTAAATAAAGTACATAATAAACAATAGGTACGTGTAACGTGTAATAAGAGTAATACACAATTAAATCCATCTATAATACGATGGATTCAATTGAGACTATTGATGCAATATTTGAGGATTTATATAATAATTTAAATATATATACAAAAAGTAAACATAATAATAAATTAAAGGAAGAATTAAATAGAGTTAAATTATGTATTCTTGAAATTGCTGGAAGTAATTGTATAGATAGTGATAAAATTATAAAGGCTATTCAAGCAAGGGAAATGGCATTAGAATAAAAATTATTCGGGTTAAAGAATATTTCCTTAGATTAGACGGAGTAAAGATTTATTATGAATCTCGGGAAAACTATTCAATTATGTATTGCTTTTATTGTTGCTGTTTTTGCTTTTAATTTTATAAGTTTATTCATACTTCCACAAATTAAAGTCGGTATTCCATCATTGCCTCCAGTTGAAATTATGAGAACTGGATATAATACATTAAATAGTGCTTTTATTCAAATATCAGGATATATTATACTTGTATTATTAATTGTATGGTTTCTATATAAAATTATTGTTAAAATTCCACTTATTGGTAAAATTATTATAAAGAAAGTTCCTATATTTAGTGCTTGCAAAAACTCGGGTCTTTTTGGTTTATTCGATAATCTCGTAGGAGTAATATTTAGCAGAGCTTCATTACCAGATAGATTTGTAAGACTATTCAAAGGTCTCATTAACTTCTCTAAAAATAGTATTGGTTTCTTAGCAAGTACGACATCTGATATGTTACCTACTTTTAACAGTAAAAGCGTCGATAAGACAAAACCGAAACCAAAGAAATCAAGTGACCCAAGTTTTATACCATCTGATAATGATTATATTCAAGACCAGTTACAAATGTGCCTTGAAGAGAATTTAATAGAAATAACACCAGATATGACAGATGCCGATAAAAATTATGCAAAAATACAGAATCAAACTACAAATACAACATGTAAAACAAAACAATTGCAGGTTATTATGGAAAATATGTCATGGAAATTACCTAATTAAAAACTATATTACTATTAGATATATGGATAGAAATTCATTATTATCACATTTAAAACCGTCATTTAGAGAATTTATATTATATATTATGTTACTTATATTATTGGTAATTGTTATGAATTTATATCATAGTAATAGTATACAATTAACTGTAAACAGAATATCTAGATGTGAACGTAGTCAACGTAGTCAACGTAGTCAACGCGATATTTCTGCAGTTGGTGTATACACTGCAACTGCAGTTAATAAAGATCAGATACCTTTATTTGATATTACATATGACTTAAAAAGTAAGGTTTTTAATTCGAAATGTAGATTACCTAAAGGACGTGTTGCAAATACTTTCTATCAACAAGTACCTGTATATGATTTTGTGCAAAAGAAAGTGGTATCAGATAAACCATTGACAATTCCAATATGTTATTCTAATAAAGATTATACATCTGCAAAGAATGGCCCATTTACGTATGTTGGATATGGACCTTTACTAGATTTTATAGAATCGGGCGGTGCATTAACATATATGTTTGATAATCCCGATGGAACTCCTGCATCACAGAAATGCCCGTCAATTTCGCAGCCTGCAGTACCAATAGCTGCGCAGCCACCTCCAGTAGTTACAACAGGACCACTAGCAACTGCGACAGGTACATCAAGCCAGGGCGGAGGTAGCGATGATCAGGGTTAATAGTATGAATCATAAAATAAATAAAAATATAATATAAGTAAATGGAGGATATAAGATGGTTTATTCCAACAATAAAAGAAGCGATATTATTTATTATGATACTCTTTTTGTTAATATTAACTATGAATTTATATCATAATAATACAATACAACTAATTGTAAATAATATATCAAGATGTATTCGCGATGCTAAAATTGCAAATTCCTCAAATAATATTTATACAGTCACCGCAGTTAATAGATTAAAAGTTCCATTATTTGATATTACATATGATTTAAATGCAAAAACATATAATACTAAATGCCGGTTACCAACAGGTAATGTAGTTAATAATTTTAATGAGCAAATACCTGTATATGATTTTGTAGAAAAACAAACTGCACCGCAACTTATTAATATTCCACTTTGTAATAGCGATAAAGATTATACATCTATTTTATATAGACCATTTACATATACAGGATATAGTCCTTTAGTTAATTTTATAACATCGAAGGGTGTTATAACAGATATGTTTGATGGTAATGGAGGTCTTGGAGGGGGTGGAAGCGGTGTAACCAGATGTTCTGCTTCAGTTATTAATAGATATATTAGTGAAAAGACAAATTCTGCCGTCGGCACTGTGGGTAGTGGTGGTGGCAGTGGTACAGATTCAGCAGCATCAGCGGCTGCAGCATCATTAGCGGCGATAGCGGCGGCAGAAGCCACTGCATATAATGCAGCGCTTACAAAAGATATAACTGCAACCACAAATTATAATAATGCTATATCAACAAATTTAAAAACAGTTATTGATAGATTGAATAGTATTTATTATGGATATAACAATCCTGGTCAGGTGGGCCCAAATAAAAATATGGATCCGAATGCATTGCTTGGAAAGACAATAGCAACTACATTAGTAAATTGGACCACAGCAGCAACGACATGGAATAATGAGGCAAAGGCTGCCGGAGCAGTATTTACAAACGGCAATGGAGGAGGACAATGGAGTGTCCCTTACACACAATCCGCAACAGCCCCTGGAGAGACAGGCTCATATACAGAAGCAGAAAAATTACTTGCAATAGCAAATATGGTAAATGGTGTAGAAGGAGCCAGAGAAGAAGGGGAGGCTAGAGGATGGGATTCTTCGAATACTATGTCTATGGTAATTAGTGCAGCGACAATAAAAGGAAATGGAGAAGATGCATATATTACATCATTGATAAGTAATAGATTAAGTACTGCAATATTAAATGCTAATAGTGTAATATCAACTTTAAAATCAATTAATACTATAATAACAACTTTAACAACTATTCATTACACTAACGCACAAAGTGCATATACATATTGGAATACATGGGTAACATCGGGAAATTCTTCGGACTGGATGATTGCGTATAACAAATCACAGACTTGTCTTAGTGAGGCAAATATCGCAATAACCTCAGCAAACTCTATTGTAAATATAGGATCTCCTCCTGTGCTATCTAGATCATCGGCGGCTGTAATAGTCCCTACAAGTTCAATATCAAATATATATATAGCTGCAGTAAATATACAAATAAGTACAGGTAATAATATAGCTGCTTTTATATCATCGACAATATCTGCATATAATAGACTTAAAAACCCACCGACTCCTCCTTCGTCAAATAGTGTATATCAAAACGATGCAAATATTTTAGCAATGGCTTTATATGGCTTTCAGCAAGTAGGTTTTAATAATTTTAACGCTACTAGTATAATACCTTCATTAATTTTTAATCCATTAAAAAGTAATCCATCACTTTCAGATTCAGATATAGCCCTTGGATTACAAATATTTAGTAGTATGATATGTGAAGGATTCTATAATACACTTCGAAATGGTACTGCATTATTTGATCAACAACAAGTATTAGCAATAGCATTAGGAAACACAATTATTAATAGTACAATTAGTAATATTAATGCTCAACTTACTGGAAATCCGAATAATATAGCAAGTATTTCACATGGCAGTCCAGGCAGTCCAGGCAGTCCCGAATATCAACTTTTAGTAGGAATAGCAACATCAGACGAACAAAAAGCATTATATACTAAATATTCAAGTTCAACCACAACACCTACAACTCTTACCAATCTTAAAGTTACAAGTAGTGATCGCATTGGTAGTGATCGCATTGTGTATAGTTATACACCTTCTGTAACTCTAACTGGTGCTACTCAACACTGAAATAAGATTAGTAATTAATATATTTTATCAAATTAAAGAGAATGTTAGAAACCGGAATAAGTGCTTTTATAAAACCATCAGCAGATGAAGCAGTTGCTTTTATAACTATGTTCTTTATATTAATAGTATCACTTCAACTTTATCAATCAATGGTCATTACAAATCGCGTTAAAAATGATTCATTATGTTATAAAAATAAGATTAACGGTATCAATGATACAATCAGTGTAAATGTCCAAAACACTGATGGAACATTACTCTATGGTATAAACTATAATATTCCAAATAAAAGTGTAGCACTTTCTTGTATGTGTCCTACAGGAAATGTAGCTAATAAATTCGATAATATTAAAGTATACGGTTTTGACACACATATATCACAATATTCGGGGTCTCTGTGGTGCAGTTGCGATTCCCAATATTCTTATCCATATAGTAATATATTTGGTTCAGCAGAACAAGCAGATTTTTTTGCAGTCATAAGGCAAATTTTAATTAACACCTGGTTTTCAGTTGATACTAACCTTATTTCTTATGAAAATATAATTAATAATAGTATAAATATAAGTGCTGTTAATAATACTAATAATACAAATATAGGTATTATAATTAATGTTTTAATAGATAGTGCTGCATTACCTTTAACAATAAATAAAAATGTAATTGCTACTAATCTAAATGAAATAATAACTTTACTCGATCCACACACTCCGAATCCAAATCCATTGTTTTCAAATCTGAGATATTATGATAATCTTTCTTTAAAAACACCTCCCGGTGCCGTAGCAAATAATAATAAAATAATAGCTACATATTTAGTGCAAGGATTTCAAATGCAATCCGAATATTCAAAGAACTTCAATTATAGTGGTGATCCAGATGTTATCAGATATATGGAAACCGATGACACATATGTATTTGATAGAAACTTAACTCATTAAATTAGACGGTTGATAAAGTTGCGAACATTGTTTCTAATTGTTTTCTTTGGTCATTGTTTAGTGTTTTTTTAGGATATTTAATAGTAAATATTATTATTAAATTACCATTATATTGTGTCATTCCTTTTCCGGAAATTATATATTGTTTTCCTGGTTCAATAATTCCGAAAGTATCAATATTCATGGAAATATCCCCTGCAAAATGTGGTATAGTAATTTGTTTACCAATAACAGATTCAGTAAAAGATATTGTTAATTTATGTATAAGATTATTTCCCTCGCGCGCGAAATTCTTATCTTCATCAATTAATATTTGTAATACTAAATCACCCGGCGTTTCTTTAATATTTTGTATTTGTTCACCCAAACCGACAAGGCGTATTTCGTGTCCATGAGTTACTGCCCTGGGAATATCAATATCCTGTTTTTTATCGATAGTATATGTTGTATTTCCTGCACATTCAGCGCAATCCTTGCGCCCTTTAGATATATATCCAGTAGCGTTACATTTTCCGCATGGACGATTTATCATCTGTGTAAAGATAGCTACACGATGCATCTCTGTTATCATACCAACACCTTGGCAATCATTGCAAGTACTTTTACATTTACAGCATGTTTTTGTTAAAATAATCTTAATTGTCTTACGAACACCGTGGTATGCTTCGGCCAAAGATATATGAATAGGATGTGTATTATCATTTCTGCGAATATGTTGATTTTGTTGAGGACCGTTAGGACCGCCCGGGCCGCCATGCATATTAAAATGGAAGGCACCTCCGCCACCAAAAGGGTCATGGTGCATTCCGCCACCGCCAAACATTTGAGCGAAAATGTCGTGTGGATTTATACCTCCGCCGCCACCACCATTTTGCATACCTCCTGATTCGAGGCCTTGATCACCGATTTGATTATAGTGCGCTCTTTTCTGATCATCACTTAAAATTTCATATGCAGATGAGATTTCTTTAAATTTTGCTTCGTCACCACCTTTATCAGGATGATGTTGTACTACAAGTTTCTTATATGCCCTGCGAATATCTTCTGGAGATGCATCATTTGAAAGACCTAATGCATCATATAGCTTCATTTAGGTATAAAAATAATCGAAATCCTTATATAGATTATTACGTATTCATTTTATTACTACTTTTTTTATTAGTTACTTTTTTTATTAGTTACTTTTATTACTCTACTCATTTTATTTTTATTTATCGTATTAATAATCTATTTACTCTATCATGGTGTTCACTAATTTTTTGATCTCTTTCTTTTAGTTTTCTGAGTCTTTCTTCTTCTTTTCTTTTATCTAATTCTTTTTGTCTTGCAGCGCTTCTTAATTCTTCTTCTGTTGGCGGTTTTTTTATTATTTTATCACGAGTCTTCTCATATTCCGATACTGATCTATATTCTTTGCGGGACTTTATTGTACCAGGGTCAATAAGTCTGCTTGTACTATGTGCGACTAAATAATCTGAATATTGAAGACCGCGGTGATCAGAAACGCCTTCGTTTGTACTACTGAAATCTGATGGTCTATCTCCGCCGAGTTCGGTATATTGTATTGATTTTGCCAATGGTAGTGCTTGGGGTTCTGCATATTTAATAACTTGTTTACCGGCAATTGGCATATTAGTGACATTTTCATCAAATTTCTTATTAAAATCATTTGAATTAAATTTATTCATAACTTTGGGAATAGCTATATCTCCTCGTATTTTTGAAGATTTCTCCATTATATCTCCATATCCTACAGAATTCCCATACTCATCATCTTCGAATCTATTTTCCTCAAAAGTTCTATTAAATCTATCTAAAAACTCCAAGTCAACACGGTCACCCCCTCCCGCACCGCTAGCACTACCTCTTGGTACTTGTGACGGGTACGACGGGTGTGTTTCTTGTTGACGCTGCTGATGCGCGGGTGCAAAATTATTACTTACATAATCTTTATAGCCGTTTTTTAAATCACCGTATTGTTTATCTGCTTCGCGATTTTTATATTCTTGTGCAAGAATTTTAAAAGCATCACTCACTTTATGAAATAATATCTCAGAACCGCCTTTATCAGGATGTACTAATTTAGCAACGCGTCTATATGCGTTTTTTAATTCTTCCCATTCAAAATTCTTAGATAATCCGAATACTTCATATGGATCCATATCTAATTCTGCACCTGGATTTGACGAAATTGAATTATAATATTTTTCATATGTAGAATTTCTTGATGGATTATTACCCATTCTCTATTCTTATAAAATGTATAGTTTCTTAATGTATTCCCGCAAATCAATTCTATCAATTCCTAGAATATTTATTACGTTTAGATAAAACAGTTAAACTCATAACAACTTTAAAGTCTTTTGTATCATATAATGTGCCATCGGAGTTTAATATAGAAATTTTAAATTTGCGTATATTTCCTGCGACTGGATTAAAGGTATATATAGATGAATCTGTTTCCATTAAAACACTGGATGAATCATAGAAGGTAACTCCATTCGGATTCGTAATAAAATTTGCAAAAGCTGATTTTATGAGGGGTGTTCCGGTAATAATATGATTATAGTCATTTAATTGCAAATAAACAGAACTTGGTTGTAAATTTGAACTCGAACCGCCATACATATAGAATTTATACATCCGAATACCTAATACATCACGTAATGGTGGTTGACCTGCCTTATCTAAATCTATAATAAAATTATTTGCTTTACTATAAATTGTAGTATCTCTATGGTCTGAATCTAACACTAATAGATTTGTGAGGATTTTTGTATCTGTATTATAATTTGTTTTATCGTTATCAATGTTCATTTATTATATATATGGATAAAATATAATAATAAACTTACATGAAATTCCATGAAATTACATAAATTCCATAAAAATGAAATATAAAAAAAGAAAATTTGATTTCATTTATTCTCCTTTATTAAATTAAATAAAGGTGAGGAATGCCTCCGAATGTTAAAAAAGTGTGTAAAAACAATTCACAGTTTAAATACACTGGTAAAGAATCATCTCCTCTTGGGTTGGGATATTGTGCACTTTCTGAGAATGTAGGAACCAAAAAAGTAGGGAATGATGATACACAATGGATTGTTGGAATGAAAAATGGCATGCGCGTATGGGTGCGATGTCCTACCGAATTAAATAAAGAAACTCCTGTATTGAAGAAAAAATCTGTAGAGGCCGCAGAGTCTGCAAAGGCTGAATCCGAAGATGAATCAGAGTCTGAGTCCGAAGATGAATCAGAGTCTGAGGCTGAGGCTGAGGCCGAGGCCAAACATGAGGCTAAAGCAAAACCCGAATCTGCTAAGAAACCTGAGGCTAAAGCCAAACCTGAACCGGCTAAGAAACCTGAGCCTGCTAAGAAGAAACCTGAGGCTAAAGCCAAAACTGAGCCTGCTAAGAAAGTTGAATCTGAGTCTGAGTCTGAATCAGAGTCTGAATCCGAATCTGAATCCGAATCTGAATCCGAATCTGACGAAGAAGAGAAAAAACCCGAACCAGTTAAGAAAGCAGCGGCGAAGGTAGCTACACCCGTTGTTTCTAAGAAAAAGGCAGAGCCGGAAGTTAAGCCAGAAGTTAAGTCAGAAGTTAAGCCGGCAGTGGAAAAGAAGATGACTGTTGCTCAGAAAAAGAAGGCAGATGCTGCAGCAGCGAAGGCCGTAGAAGAGACTGCAGCAGATGCTAATGAACCAGAGAAGAAAAAGCGTCAATTGACTGATTATAATATATATGTTGCTTGGAAAATTGATCAAATCACGAAGGAAGACACTGACAAGAAACTTTCACATCGCGAGAAATTAGGAATAGCCGCAAAAGAATGGGGAAAACTGGGCGACACAAAAGAAGAAGAAATGAAGAAAGCACGACTATTTAAGAAATAAATGCCGTTAAATGACTGAGCATTAATTCTTTCCAATACATCTTACAATCATACCAATACATACTACATGTTTCCAATAATTTCAAATATTCATTTTTGGATTCTATATTATTTATAATAGATACAGCGTCATTCCAATCTTCTACAATAATAAATGGAGGTTCACCTAAACTTCTCGGAAATACATAATGATGATATGATGGGGTATATTGAATATTTCTACCGTCATTTGCAATCACAATAGGAACCGCGCCACCTTCAAGTGCTTCATATAATCGCGAGCATTCCATTATAATCTTTCCCGGCGGACAGATTACATATTTAGATTTTTGAATTAATTTTACATATTCTTCAGTTGAAAGACCTTCGGATGCATTAAACGTTCCTGCAGGTGTCTCGTGTATTTTATAAGGTTCTAAGTTCATTTTAAAAATCTGTAATGGTAATGATCTTTCCGGGCCATGGACAGCACCTGCAAAACTCCATAAATAGTCTTTTTGATTTTCTTGTCCTTCATGTCCTTGGTCTTGGTTTTCTTGTTCTTGGTCTTGGTTTTCTTGTCCTTTGTCTTCTTGTACTCCTTGGTTTTCTGCAGGTTTATGTGCCTGTGATATATATTGTGTGAATCCGTTTTTATATGCACATGGGAAATGGGTTACTTTCGGATTTTCATAATATTTTGGATGAATATAATTACGCCAAATAAATTTACAATATGGGTTGTTTATAAAAGAATCCATTTTAATTGACAATATCTCTTCACTTAAATATATTACGCCAAAATCATGTTTAATATCAATTATTTGATGCTCAAATTCATGCCAAAAACTTGTAATAAAAACACAGGGTGTATTTGGATACTTGTTTTCTTTTTCATTTTGACTTATATATAATGTATCTGAAGGTAATATATATTTAATCCATTCTGTCTCGAAATCACATATATTATCTCTCCATACACATAAATGCATTTTTATTGTAAACAAATGTATTTCTTAAATAAAAAATAATATGCCAAAAATAAACAATAAAAATATTATACTAAATTTAATTTACTTACATGAACCATTGCACCGTTTATCTTTACAACACGAGTACCGTTATTATTCAGAGAAACTTTGCGAGTGTATTTCTTTCCGGCTCTAATAAAAGTCACTTTCTGACCTCCACCATCTTGAGTGGATGGTTCTCTAGTTTTAGTAAGTTTATTATACATTTCAACTATATTTTTTGCATGTTCCTCTACTTGTTCTAGATCATTTTTTGTTTCTAACGATGTATCATTATCTTTATAATACCGTGTAATTCGTGATAAACTTGTCTTAAATTGTAAGGTATGATGATCTAATAAATATTGTATATAGTCAAAAACATTAGATGATTTTTCTAATGTTGATGGCAATTGTAAATAAGTACCTTCTTGTTTATCTCTAATTCTATGTGGGGGCGATAATATTTTGTATATATTATATATTTCTTCCCGTATAACAAAATTAGACTTATCTCTTAAAGATTCTATAAAGTCTTCTTTATTTATTAATTTTTTTAACTCCATAATATTAGGTGGATTTAGTCTATTCATACTTGCGCTCATTTTTACTCTTCTTATATATATATACCAAAAATATATTTTGATTTTACATTTGTAGTTATTTTTATTTTACATTTGTAGCTATTTTTTATTCGATAGGGGGCAGGTAATCTCTGGGTATTCGAAAGATGTTTCCGCCTTGCGTTTCTTGTTATTTTCCACCAGTTTCTTGCATTGTTCTATATCTGATTTGATGCGGACGCTCAATACATATGTATGAATATCCTGTATCATAATCATTCGGTGTTTGGCATCTCCCAGATTCATTATAGAAACAATTGTTTCCATAAACACTTGCTCACTTGGAGTCATCATGGAAATTTTCTGTACAAGTTGCATAAATCCAGGACTCTGTGGTGTCGAGATATTGATAACATTCGAAGTGAGTGGCTGATTAACATTAATCACACTCTTTGCAACTGGACGAAACGCAGTAGCGACAGTCGGAGCGACGTCATCCATTTCGCGACTGTTTTAACTGTTTATATTTATTGTAATAAAAGATATGTTAAAGCAAATCAAATTTTATAAAATTCGTATTTAGGGAAATAAAAATTGATTTTATATAATTTGCATAATATAAAAGCATATATAAATGGATAAAAATATCTTGCTATTTGACACAAGTTACTATGTGTTTTACAGATATTTTGCTACTCTGCGGTGGTATGGATTTCAAAAAGAGACTCCAAAAGACCTAGATTATTCCAAGATTCATGAAAATGAAGAATTCATAACTGCATTTAAGAAACACATTGACCAAGATTTTGCTAAACTGCAAAAGAAATGGGAAATCGAAAAAAGTAATATTATATTCTGTGCAGATTGCGCACGTGCAGATATTTGGCGCATGGAGATATTTCCTGATTATAAAGGTTCACGTAAAATTGCTTCTACATTCAATGGTAATATATTTCATACATTTTATAAATATATTGAAGACGAAAAATATACTATAATTTCTGGTAAACATCTTGAAGCAGATGATGTAGTCTATTTGATTGTACATACAATCAAAGAGTTGACACCAAAACATAAACAAATAATCATTATAACAAATGATAATGATTATTTGCAAATAAAAAGTACAAATGTCGAGATATATAATATGATGGGAAAAGATATTGCTTTGCGCACTGAAGGAAAACCGGAAAACGATTTGTTGAAAAAGATACTGATAGGTGATGTAGCTGATAACATTATTAACATTTGTCCAAAAATGGGCGAGAAGACAGCACAGAAATTGATAACTATGAACGAATCTGAACGCGAAGAATGGATTGACTCTAAAGGATGTCGTAAACAATATGAACTCAATAAAACACTTATTGATTTCCGCAATATACCAAAACAATACTCGGACCCACTCGTAAAATATTTGAAAGAAGAATATTTCAAAAATTAAATGAGAAATGACATATAAACTGTGTATAATAAATTATTCTTTTTTGGATTTTAGAATATGGTAAATACTAAAATGAAAACCCTTAAAAAATGAAAAGTATTTAAAGGTTTGGACGTTATCCTTATATGGACATCAAAGTCTTTAAATGGCCTCTGGGTTTTTTTCTGTCGGAAGTGGGGCCAATGAAGACGAAATGTGGAGTTTATTGAGTGAACTTCGCGGTGATTCTCCCAAACTTCCTGAGGAACTTGAATTGGATTGTTGTGAAAAATGTAAGGGAATACAGTTAATTATTGATGAAGGACAGAATATATGTTTAGAATGTAATAGTGTCCAAAGTAGAATTATAGATGTTACTGCTGAATGGAGATATTATGGTATTGATGATAGTCGCGATGGAGACCCAACGCGGTGCGGTATGCCATCGAATGATTTATTACCGAAATCTTCGCTCGGTTCAATAATTGGTGGACGTAAAGGGGACAATCGTGATATGAGAAGAATTCGTATGTATCAAATGTGGAATTCTATGCCATATTGGGAGAGAACATTGTATAATATTTTTGATAAATTAACAAATAATACTACAAATCACGGAATACCTTCGAAAGTTATTGAGGATGCGAAGGTTCTGTATAAAAAAGCAAGTGAGAAAAAGATTAGTCGTGGTGATAATAAAGATGGACTTATTGCGTCTTGTATTTATTACGCATGTTTAATTAATAAATTGCCGCGGTCACCAAAAGAAATAGCAAGGATGTTTCATATTGATCCGAATGTGCTCACAAAAGGAAACGCGCGTTTTCAGATATTATTGCAAATTAATGTAGATTCATCGAATCCGGATGATTATATTACACGCTTTGGTTCGAGACTCAATATGAATTATACAGATGTGCAAAAATGTAAAGAATTTGCAAAAAAATTAGACGAATTGGAAATAGTTTCTGAGAATGCGCCTACATCAGTTGCGGCGGGCGCATTGTTCTATTACTGTACACTGAATGATTTAGATTTCAGTAAAAAACAGATAGCAGATGTATGTGAAGTATCAGAGGTAACAATAACAAAATGCTATAAAAGATTATTAAAATATAAGGACCTTTTTCATCCTACAAATAAAATTTAATTTTTTCGAAGTTTAGCTATCATATCGTCTTTCGTTTTGCACCCTTTGAAACTTACTCCGCGTTTCTTAGCACGCTCTTTCAATTCCTCAACAGTACATTTATCCAATGATTTCTTTTTAGTTTTTTTTGCAGAACCAGCAGCCATATCCTCTTGTTGCTGTTGTTCCTCATGTTCCTCTAACATTTTCACAAGAAAATCAATAAAATATTTAACTATTTCTTTTATTTCTTCTTTACCATTTGATATATGCTCAAATATATTTTTTTTTTCTGAATTGTAACCATTACTACCATAAGCAAAATCAAATAATTTATCTTCTAAATCTTTTATAGCTAAAATGTATTTTTTCAGTTGAGAAAATGCACTATTACGACGTATAATTACAAGTTTAAGCCACGAATTTGGTTCGGTGGAAGTTTTAGCTTTTAATATCTCATCCATAGTTTTTTTAACTTTAATTACCAATAACTTAGATTTTCTTAGCAAATTGATATATGTATTAAACAAATTATTAAAATTAAATAGATATCTTAATTTGAATTCTAAACTTAATTTTTCTTTGAACTGCTTAAATTCCCTTTCTTTAGATTGAAGCAATTCATGTGCTTCAGTAAATTTTTCTTGATAAATACGTCGTAACGCGTCAAACGCTTGTAACGAAAAATTATGTGCTTCTACTATATACTGCTGCCCCAGATTGCTCTGTATATTTTCCGCAAGCGCAAGATCTATGCGAGGTAGTAGATTCAATAAAAGGTACTCATCCATAAACAAGTCTTTTGCTGAAACTTCTATTTCAAAATTTTTTTGACTGTTTGATGGAGGTAATGGTGTAACTCTTCCACTTCTTAGACTTCTTATACTAGGTAAATATCCTCGAGTATTTGGAGAAGATGACATTTTTTGTATACTTCTTTACTTTATAAATATAATTTATTATTTTATAGTAATAGAATATTATAGATTTGAATTTGATAAAAATCTATTTTAATTTTTTTTAGATAAAATAAAATATAATTCAATATTAAATGGCCGATGCTTTATCTCTTGCTTATTTAGTGAAAACTACTTATAAGTCTTTATTGTTAAACAAAGAAGGTTTTGATGGCACAAACAGTGGCAGTGGCGCAAGCAGCGGCGCCGCCGCAAACACACCTTCGTCTACTCCGAGTTCTTCTTCGAACAGTGTACCAGCGCCTGTCGTTTCCGTAATAACACCATCTGCTACTAAAATAAATACAACTGGTGGAATCATTGCAGGGGTTTTCTCATTTATATTTATTATTGTATTTGGATCATATGCTGCATATTTAAGTTGGCGTTCAAATTCGCTCATTAACTGGGGAACTGGATGGAAAATATTCTTTGGATTCTTCGCATTTTTATGCGGATTCAATTACCTCGTATCTTACTTAATATTTAAAGCAGATTTAGTCGCTTATATCAGAAGATCAAAAGGAGAAATTATATAAATTTTTCGATGCGCATGGGCGTAGCGGCATAGATGGCGTAGATGGCGATTGTTTAGAAATCGTCATCGGGGTTTGCTTTTAGTGTCTCTGACATAGCTGTTTGGCCTGCTACGAATGACACTGGTTTTGCATAGGAAGCATTACGCACTTCAAAGAAACTGGCTTTGACTTCACTTGCGCTTTTCTCCATAAATTGGAATGGGTTTGTTTTGTTATACATCTTGTTATATCCAAGAGTAATAAGAAGACGATCGGCGATATACATAATATATTCTGTCATTAAATCTTCATTCATACCTATCATTGAGCATGGAATTGCCTCTGTGATAAAGTGCTTCTCAATTTCAACTGCTTCTGACATCATTGATTGTATTATTTCCTCCGAAACGCGATTGTTTAATTTAGAATACAGAAGACATGCGAAATCTGTATGAATAGATTCATCACGGGCAATGAGTTGATTTGCGAAACTCAGACCCGGGAGAATTCCACGGTCACGGAGCCAGAATATCGCACAGAAACTGGCAGAAAAGAAGAGACCTTCTACAATTGCAAACGCAATCAAGCGCTGTCCGAATGGTAATATTTCCGCATTTTCGCTTTCTTTACCAATCCATTTAATAGCCCAGTCAGCTTTCATTTTAATAGCTGGATAGTTTTCAACCGCATTAAAAAGTCTGTTTTTCTCTTCTACATCACGAATATAAGTATCGATGAGAAGACTGTATGTCTCTGAGTGAATAGCTTCATTTGCATTTTGAATAGCATAGAAATTCTTTACTTCGGCAATAGGAATTTCGTTGGAGAAATTCTTTGATAAATTTTCCATTACAATACCGTCACTTGCTGCAAAAAATGCAAGGACGTGGTTTATAAAATATTTCTCATCAGGAGTCAGTTTCTCTATATCAGCTATATCTAATGCGAAATTGATTTCATCGGCAACCCAGAAAGCAGATATCAGTTTTTTATACATTTCGTATACATCCGGATATTGTATCGGAAACATGACATATTTATTTTTAGTTTCTTGTAAAAGTTCTTCTTCCATACTTTGTGCCTATATATGTCTAAAGATAAAAGTAATGTCAATTTTTAAGTTTTATATATAAATACTAAAATTCTTATATCTCTTTATATTAAATAGAATATGCCAAAAATAAAAGGAGGTGGCGGTTTTGGATCTAAAGTGGCGCCTGCTCCAGAGCAGACTCCAGGGCGGACTACACAAGGGCCGACTCCAGGGCAGACTAGACAAGGGACGACTCCAGGGCGGACTACACAAGGGCCGACTCCAGGGCAGACTAGACAAGGGACGACTCCAGGGCAGACTAGACAAGGGACGACTCCAGGGCGGACTACACAAGGGCAGCCTTCTACAGGACAGTCTGATAACTGGAAGCCTCCATACAGTAATGAAGAAGAAGAAAAATTATTATTAAAAATGCCATCACCACCTATTGGTTTTCCAGGGCATATGTCAGATGAAGAATTTATAAAAGAAGTAGAAAAATTGCCATCACCACCTATTGGTTTTCCAGGGCATATGTCAGATGAAGAATTTATAAAAGAAGTAGAAAAATTGCCATTACCACCTCAATCTGATAAAATGAGTTTTTTTATATATTTAAAAAGTTTGCCAAAAAACTTACTTAAACAATTATTAATACAAGATTATAGTAATTATTTAAAATTTGATGAAATTTTAAAATCACCATTAGCAATAAAAATGCTTACAGAAGATAAAGAACGCCTAACAAATATTGTAAGTATACAAGAGAGATATACTTACATATTTAAATATTTAATTATAAAAGGAAGTGTCGCCACTAAAGATTATCTAGACGCGATTACAAATTATAAGAAACAACAACAATCCAAAGGAGGTAAGAAAACCTCTAAGAAAAAGTCTACAACAAAAAAGAAAACTCCTATACCTGCTGCTACAAAATCTAAATCTAAATAAAAATTTAATTTATTCTTACGTAATGAATATGAAGGATACTTTTATGAAATTCTTTAGAAAACTCTATACATATTATGAATTTGATAATCATTTAGATTAATTTTAATGGTTTTAATCCTTATTTTTCTATCCTATAAATAGAATACACAATATATGAATTCTATGAATACTGATAATAAAAAGAAAGAATATTTTGCTGGCAGCGGTAGTGGCGGTGGCGGTGGGAGTGGTGGGAGCGGAGGCATAGGGGCTGTTGTTGCCGGTGCGGCTGTAGCTACTGCAGCATCTGGTGGAGCAAATAATACCGCTTCGTCTCAATGCATAGAATCTGACAAAAGTTTTTATTGTAAATTAACACGATTTACTAAAGAAATACAAATGATATTATTCCTCATTGTACTATTTTTAGCTATTATGTATTTAATTTATTATTTATCGTCAATGAGTGGTCGCGGGATTGGTAACGGGAGCGGGAGTGGAAGGGGACGTGGGCGCAGTTTAAGAAGACGCTAAATAGCCTTCATATTTATTGCCATCATATTCTTGGAATACGAGTCCTTGGTCTTTGTGAGCAGTTGTCGGGTCTTTTTTAGCTACAGTATCTGGAAACTGCTCTCCATTCCATGCATACCAATTTATGAATCCAATTGGTCTTTCCGGAAGACTATTTTGCTGTTCAGCATCTTTCGGCGGAATATTTAATGGATTTCTCAGACATTCACACATATAATCCCATATCATGCAATCAATTGTACGCACTCCTGCGGGGTCTTCTATTATTTTTTTATATAGAATTTTTGCTCCTTCAAGTGTTATTCCATATGCTTGTAAACAATATACAGGAATACGTGCTACATGTGCGTCAAAACCACATCCACAATGATGACCCATATAGAGCATGTCATAATTTGGCGGTGTAATTTCAAAATATTTTGGTGCTAATATATCCCATTTATTATGGAAAACCACGTCATCTTCAAATACTATCGACCATGGTATTTCTTTTTCAATAATCTCTTTTAAGACACCTAAATGAGATAACATAATCGCCTGATGATGAGGATGATTTATAGGGTCATTGAATTTTCCATCAGTCGGTTCAAAACGCGGATTGCCATGCTCAGTATTCCAAATATTTGGCATATCTGCAGTTTTTCCGTCAATAGCTACAAAACGATTAATATTTGTAAAGCCGGCATCTTTGACACGCGCGAGGGCATTCTGCAGTCTTTCTGGTTTTTTATCAAGATTAATGATAAAAACATGACCGTCAAGGAAATCTCCCCAAGATGAAGGAATTTTCGACATTTTAATTTTCAAAATGTAGCTATATTAGTTATAGAAGAATTCTTTATATAAGATATAGGCGACCAAAATATGGTCGTGTGTAATATTTATGGGTAAATCGTTATATCCACCCACCATTCTGTGTCATTTTGTAAAGTACTTAAAGACATACATATTATATATAATAAAATATAATGGAAAATAAATTACCTCCACCAGACACTGAACATAGAGCGATTATAGATTCGGGTAAAGAAGGATATAATATTATTGTAAATGCAGTTGCAGGATCTGGGAAAACTACAACTGGTTTTCATTTTGCAAATGAAATCAATAACGATATCTTAATGATAACATATAATAAATCTCTGCAATATGATGTAGAAAATAATATACAAAAATATGGTATTACAAATATAAGCCCATATACGTATCATGCATTAGCTGGTATAATTTATAATGAATGTAACACTGATATCCATATGGATAATATAATAAAATATAATACACCACCAAAATCCATAATATCTCAATCAATTATAATAATCGATGAAACACAAGACCAATCTGAATTATATTATAAATTTATAAAAAAATTATTAAAAGATGCAAATAAAAAATTTCAATTAATAATTATGGGAGATGTTAATCAAGTTGTTTATAAAGTAAAGGGTGCCGATTCACGCTTTCTTAGTTTTGCTGATGAAATTTGGAAAGAATATGGTCAATTTAAACATTTACATATGAGTACATCATATCGCTTAACAAAACAAGTAGCTTTTTTTATAAATAAAGTTATGTTGGGGAAAAACAGAATAACTGCAATTAAAGATGGCCCTCCTGTAGATTATATTATTATTAATGTATATAATATATTTGATACTACTATAAAACCTATACTAGATAGTAAAAAATATAGACCTGACGATATTTTTATTTTAGCACCAAGTGTAAAAGGAAACGACAGTCCTATAAAAAAAATAGAAAGATCATTAGTAGAATATAATATTAAAAATCCTAAAAACAAATATCCAATATACTTTCCTTCAAATGATGATTTTGGGGGTTCATCACATGAAAGAAAAGGTAAAATAGCATTTGATACATTTAATAGTTCAAAAGGAAGAGAAAGAAAGTTAGTTTTATTATTATCATTTGATTCTTCATATTATAAATATAATGGTAAAGATGAGTCAAAATCTATATGTCCTGATCTTTTTTATGTAGCCGCATCAAGAGCTAAAGAAAAATTAATAGTATTTCATCATTATAAACATGACTATCTTCCCTTTTTAAAAACACAAAACTTATATAATAATAATATCAAAATAATAACAAATAATCCTTTGGAAATAACAGATATTAAAGAAAAAGAGTACATAAATACATCTCCTACAAAATTGGTTGAGTATTTGACAAATGATTTTAGTATATATTATGATAAGGTACGTGATTCAGTATTTAATATTATTAATAAAAAAGAAGAATTAATTACTTTACCTTCATATATAGAAAAAGATGGTCTTGTAGAAAATGTATCATCTATTAATGGATTAATTATTCCAGCAATGTATCAAGCAAGATGTAATAACGGTACTGTAAGTAGTATTTTTAAAGAAATAAAATCAAAAATTGCGGAAGAAGATAATAGTATATTAAATAAAGAATTAGCAAAAATTAAAGGAAAATGCAATAAAATAGAAGAATTTTGTCATTTATATGCTGTATATTATTCTTGGCGTGAAAAAATTAATCATAAACTTATTCAAATTGGTAAATTTGATTGGTTAAAAAATCATGAAAATGATGTCGAAAAATGCATTAATAGATTGGGGAGTTTTATAAAAGATACTACTGATTTACATTTTGAAATTAAAATATCATCAGAAATTGATAGTGATAATTATGAAAAAATAAATAAATGGATAAAACATCATTTAGGTGAAAATTTTGGGAATTATGTGATAACTGCATATATTGATGTAATTAAAAATCTAGACACTATTGAACTTAAATGTGTAAATGAACTAAAACCGGAACATGAATTACAACTCATTCTTTATTATTGGATATATTCAATATGTTATCCTAAATGCGACAAATTAAGATTTATACTATTTAATTTATGTACGAACGAAATTAAAGAATTGGATATAAGTAAGAAAGATTTATTAAATGAAATTATATGCAAATTACTATTAAGTAAAAAAGAAAAGAATCTTTTATCTGATGAAGATTTTATCCAAAAATGTCTAACATTTAACCCAGATAAAATAGAAACTGTAAATAGAATGAAAGAAATAAGTAATAATTACATACTTTTACAAATTAAACTTCTTTTAGAAGAACACCATTTAGATTATCAAAATAATGATAGTAAAGAAAATCTATTGGCAAAATTTAAAAGATTCAATGATAAACAGAAATTGGCGGAATCCTAATAATTTAAGGATACTGTATTATTATTATAAAATGGACCTCTTTGAATCTATGCTTAAAAATGATAGTACATTTGGATTATATAAAACATGTGATTATATTAAAAATGATGGTATTGAAAAATTAGAGATTGAATGGATTAATATGACAGCACATATTGGCAAATTTATCGATATTAAGAATAACGCAGGAGATACGTGGGTTCATGTAAATGCTGAATTAGATAAATTAATTGTTGCAGATAGATTGAGTGTCGTCGATGCACTCGTAATGACAGCGAAACTCTATTTATTATTTCAAAAAGTAAATAGAGTTTATAAAGAAGAGACTATAAAAAACCTACGTGATAATGTTATTGAGAATTTCCCTGAAGATGCAATGTTATCTTATGCGGGTTTACAGAAGTTCTCGCGAATCATACCTTCCATTGAAGATGAAACATATCCATTCTATAATCGTATATTAGCCGGTTTGACTCATATGTTAAGTAAAAATGACGCGACTCTATTACGGACTGCATTGGAATATTTGACTCGTAAAAAAAATAAAATGCAGATGCCTAATATATGGCCGGCACCTAATATAAAAGAGTCAAATAAGGGTGACCCCGTTTGGTTTCTATGGGGATTCTTGTTATTACATTTTGAAGATCAAAAAATAGCTACAAATTTCAATTTATTTTTGTGGAAATTTAAGAATACTCCCGCAGAGAAAAACCAACGCATAGGATTATTATGGGCAGCACCGTTTTGCATCCGTACAAATGTAGCTATATTATGGAATAAAGAAGAATTAAGAATAATTGAAAAAGTGAAAGGTGTCGCTAAGTCTCTATGGGAAGAAGTGAATGCCGAATCAGAATCTCAACCAGTTGGCATTATGCAATCTTTTTATCCCAGAACAAGTATGCATATGGAACCACTTTTCCCTACAGAAATTGATAATAGTCGCGATAGAAATCCTCAAAATGAAATGATGATGCGGAATGGCGTCGGGATGGGTGGAGGCGTGATGGGTGGAGGCGGAATGGGTGGAGGCGTCGGGAATACTACAAAAGTATTGAAAATAAATACTAAAGAAGGAAGTGGTGGATTTAATTTATAGGTATCCATATATTTTCTTTTTCCCAGGTTTGTTCTTTTTTGTATTTTACTGAATTCATAAGTTTTATACATTTTACAGTATTATTCTTGTGATGTATATATTCTTCTATTAATTTATTTTCGCCATGTATAACGATAATTATAAGTTTCTCTGGCCGTAAATCATTTTTATACTTTATTTCAATATCAATTGATTGATTTGGAAAATATTCTTGATAGAGTCTTTCTATTTTCTGTAATTCTACTAAATGTCTAATTTCTTGTAAACCTTTTATTTTTGTATATATTTTATCATATATTTTTCTTTCTATATAACATTTACGTATCGCATATTTCTTCTTATTTTTTGTAGCTACATTATCAGAATCTAAAATGGCAAATTTCTCAATGTGATTTTTTACTGCACTTCCACACGAATATTCTCTATGATATATAGGTATCAATGATGTTTCATCGTCTCTAAAATATGTAATTCCTTTGCAAAATTCTGTAAATAAGAGTGTTGGTACTTTAGTAAAATACGATGATGATTTAATATTTAATTTATTAAATAATATATCATAAAGAGAACGATAAAAACTCTTCTGTGTTTTATTTAGATCCAATAGTTCTGATTTGGTTCCAATTAATATTGAGTTTATATCATATAGTTCTAATAAATAATTTTCTTTTATTGTATTCATAATTGATATGTCTGTTTCTTTTACAAATTCTTGTATTAGATTTTTAAGATTAGAGTCGATTTTATTATTTTTTATTAAAGAATATATTGATAAAAATGTAGCTATTTTATGAGTAGACATATTAATATAGGTATATAAAGATTCTAATTTTATTTGTTTATATATTTATATTATTTACATTATTTATAATGATGGATACTGAAAAATATATAGAAGACCCAAATAACGCATATTCATTTCAATATGAATATAAATTTTCGAATACATATAGGTGTATAACAGCTAATTATATAAAACCAGAAAACTTGGATAAATTAGATTTGGAAAATCGTAATATAAATGATCTAGCAATAAACGGAGATTATTTAGAAGAATTAATAATACCAAATGGGGTAACGTGCGCAATTGTTGCTGATTTATCGTTACGAAAATTGTATGTTCCCGATTCAATGGAATTTCTATATTGTCAAAATAATTGTTTAAAAGAATTAGAGTTACCTGAGAATATATATAATGTAGATGCGAGTAATAATTATATAGAAAAAGTAACTTTTAGAAACTCGGCAAAACAATTAAAATATCTAAATCTAAAAAATAATAGAATAGCTGATTTCGATTTTACTATACCAGAATCATTAAATTATCTAAATATTGAAAATAATCCGCATATACATGTTTCGCCTAAAATAAGTCTTTTTATAAATATGAATCCAATATATGAATAATAATAAAAATAAATAATGAGACATTTAGCATCTATTTTGACAATATAAATGTATATCTAATAAAATCTGGTAAAGTCTTTGTAAAATTGAAGTATTCAGTTCTACGTAAATATATATAGCGAACTTTGGAATAATGTGCATATAATGCCGCAAATTTATCTGATGTTACGAAAATTTTGTTATACTTTACACAATGTTGTACCTGACCCCAGTCTCCTGCACGTTTAATAGCATATAATGTTTCAGGACTTAGAGATGCTAATGTTTGTTGTAACGTAGGTAATGTAGGCAATGTAGCAGGTAGGGACTGGGCGCTGGAGAGGGCCGTGGCGGCCGTGGCGGGTTTAGCGGCGGCGAATGATGATGAACCAATAAGGAGTCGTATTGCTGTCTTTGATAAAAAACGGTTTGTTTCTTTATTAGTTAGTTGTAAACTATATACTTTTTTATTTATATCTGTAATATTTACATTTAATATTTTAGTTATAGAGTCAATCCCATTGAGGTCAATTTGATACGGCATAGTTGATTTATAAATAGGACCAGTTATAGATGAGTAATCAATATGTAATGCATTATTCGTTGATGCAGCGTCGAAAAAGTTAGCATCTGATACTTCGACTTTCCATATTGTTTCAATTAATTCGCCATTTGCTTTTTTGCGTGTTATAGCATGTTTTAATTTTTCATTTATATCTCTATTTGATATTATTATCCCATGATTATCTGATACAATAATATCATATAACACATTAGATATATGATGTAAATGAGTTATAAGTATTACAAGATGGTCATCTGTACGGTCTATTTGAAAATTACAGTTCTCTCCATAAAAGTTTCTCATTGTGTAACATAATTCAGCAATTTGTTCTAATTTTAAATATTGTACTGGAACGCTCGCTTTTATTGAGAAAATATCAATAGGTACAAGAGAAGCACTCGAACCCATCTTGCCACGAAAATAGTGCTGTTGTTTCGAAAATAATTCTTCATATGTAATATCTGGTTTTTTTGCAACAGCATTATGTATATCAAACTGTTGCATAATATCAGATTTTTTATATAATGGATTTGCGATGTTTTCTTTTTTCTTTTTTGTTTTTGTAAATATAAAGTATTGTGTTTTAACAAGCCAAGTAATTAATTCTCGTTCATATGGATGAGTAAGCAATTTTCTATCAAGATTATTTGGAATTGGTATTGTATCATCTGTATATTGTAATATATTTATAATTTCCTCAAGATCGCTTATATCTTCTGCATAATCGTGACATGTATCTATAAATGCAAAGAAAGTATAGACACGGGAATTGAGACTGGATGAAAGAATAGTATCTGCGCCGGCTTTTTGATTTTGTGGGTTTTTTTGAATATTCTTTCCGATATCACGTGATCTAATATTGCAAAATGCTCTAATAATACGTTCTTTAATATTAACAGATGCTGTATCAAAAATACTTTTAATTATTTGATAAGTTACAGTTCGGTCACTGCATTTTATAATAAAATCATAATTTTCATAAACTTCAGGATATTCATCAAATATTTTATGTTCACTCATTCATGCCTTTTAAGATTTTGGAATTATATTCGGAATGTATTATTATTTACTATTACTCAAATCATTTTTTACACTAAAAAGTATTTAAGAATTTGAATATTATTTATTTTACGTTACAGATAAAACAATGACATCATCCGACTTTGCGATTGGGGTCGATTTGGGCACTACCAATAGTTGCGTAGGCGTATGGCAAAATGGTAAGGTTGAAATTATTGCAAATGAACAAGGTAATCGTACTACACCATCATATGTGGCATTTACTGATTCTGAAAGATTAATTGGAGACGGAGCCAAGAATCAATCAGCTTCGAATCCAAGAAATACAATTTATGATGCAAAACGTCTCATTGGTCGTAAATTTGCGGATAAAACAGTTCAAGATGATATTAAATTATGGCCGTTTAAGGTTGTATCAGATAAAAATGATATTCCAATTATTGAGGTTGAATATCAATCTGAGAAGAAACAGTTTCATGCTGAAGAAATCAGTGCAATGGTTCTTGTTAAAATGAAAGAAATTGCAGAGGCTTATCTTGGGAAGACTGTAAAGAAAGCTGTTGTTACAGTACCTGCCTATTTCAATGATAGTCAGCGTCAGGCGACAAAGGATGCTGGTGTGATTGCTGGTCTTGAAATTCTGCGTATTATCAATGAGCCAACTGCAGCAGCAATTGCATATGGACTTGATAAGATGGCAGATGGTAAGGAGAAAAACATTCTTATATTTGATGCCGGTGGTGGAACACATGATGTATCACTTTTAACAATTGATGGTGGTCTTATCGAGGTCGTTGCGACTGCAGGAGATTGCCATCTCGGTGGAGAGGATATTGATAATCGTCTTGTAGAATTCTTTATTAAAGAAGTACAGCGTAAAAATAAGAAAGATATTAATGGGAATCCGCGTGCCATTAAGCGTCTCAAGACTGCGTGTGAGCGTCTCAAGAGGACGCTTTCATCTACTGCAACTGCGACTATTGAAATTGATGGACTTGTTGATGGTGTCGATTTCAACGCAAGTATTACTCGTTCTAAATTCGAGGATTTGTGTGCAGATATTTTCAAGAAAACTATGGAGCCAGTAGAGAAAGTTCTTCGGGATGCAAAGATGGACAAAGGTTCTGTTCACGAGATTGTACTTGTAGGAGGTTCTACTCGTATTCCTAAGATTCAAGAACTTCTATCTGATTTCTTCAATGGAAAAGAACTGAATAAGAGTCTGAATCCGGATGAATGTGTTGCATATGGTGCGGCAGTTCAAGCGGCAATTCTTACAGGAAATGGGAATTCCCAAACAAAGGACCTTCTTTTGCTTGATGTTACTCCTCTGAGTCTTGGAATTGAGACGGCGGGTGGTGTCATGACTAAACTGATTGAACGTAATAGTACTATTCCTACAAAGAAATCTCAGATTTTCTCTACGTATGCTGATAATCAACCTGCGGTTACTATTCAAGTATTTGAGGGTGAACGTCAATTTACAAAGGATAATAGCCAACTTGGTAAGTTTGATCTTACTGGTATTCCGCCGGCGCCACGTGGAACTCCACAAATTGAGGTATCTTTTGATCTTGATGCAAATGGTATTCTGAATGTTTCTGCTCTTGAAAAAGGAGGTGGCAAATCTCACAAGATTACTATTACGAATGACAAAGGGCGTCTGAGTAAGGAGGATATCGAGAAGATGGTTTCTGATGCCGAGAAATACAAAGAGGAGGATGAGAAAATGAAGAAGAATGTAGAGGCGAAGAATACTCTTGAAAACTATGTATACAATACTCGCGGGTCTCTCAAGGATTCCACGACAGATGCTGGTAAGGCTGCATGGGAAGAAGCGGAGAAAATTGTTGAAGACGCTATTAAATGGATTGAATCAAATACTTCTGCGACTACGGAAGAATTCGAAGATAAATATAAAGAACTGGAGGGAATTCTCGGACCAATTGTCAAGAAAATGTATGAGGCACAAGGCCCACCGCCATCGGGACCACCGCCATCTGGCCCGCCACCGCCACCGTCAGGACCGCCACCAGATGGTAATAATACAACAACTACAAATACCACTACAAATACCGGAGGGCCTATTCCACCGGGTATGGAGGAAATGTTAGCGGGTATTCCAGGAATGGCGGGCATGACAGGCATGACAGGGATGGGTGCGACAGGTGCGACGGGCGCTCCTCCAAAGACTGCAGAGGTTGATTAAACTAGAAAATATGACACGAGGTCATTTACACCTAAGCAATTTACGGGTACATTAATTAGATATTTCCAATGGAATGGCAATATAATAAGTTGTCCTTTTGAAATTTGGATAGCTAATAGAGTTTCTGTGGGATCCGGAATACCGGAAATTATTTTTTTAGAAGCAGGATAGAGCATAATTTCTCCTGATTCTTGTGGTTGTAATACAGTATATTTATATTTATTGACATGCCAAATATCTTCTGTTTTATTTGGATAAATACTAAAATCCGTGACAATATTTAAATAGAACCATTTCTTTTTTAATGTTGTCAATTCTACATCAGTTGAATCGATAATAACCGGTTGTCGATTATATAAGACATCGTAGTGAAAATTGTTCATTTTTGTTTGAATTATTTTAGTTCTTTTTGGATAATTATAATAAGAATAAATATATATAATTAAAATTATCAGAAGAAAAATATATAGATATTGTTGCATTAAATAGAAGTTGGATTTGTTTTTTGTAAATATTTCAGTAGAGAGGACCAACTATGGCCGCTACCCCAATATTAGGAATAAATGCCTCAGATGCAAGAAGAATAGATTTAGCCAAAAGAAAGATAGCATATGACAAAATGGTGGCTGAAAAACAAACGAAAGCACAAGAATTGAAACCACAAATAGATATTGCGAATGCGCAATCAAAATTTAGAGATGCATATAAATCAATTTTGGAATATGGTGTGCCTTATTTAGTTTTATTTATTGTTTTCGCTGTGATTTTGTTTGCACTTAAGAAAGGAAGTACACCACCGCGACCAACTTCGAGAGCTAATTTAAGAAAAGATTTAGGATATATTGGAAAATTATTGAAAACCATTAAAAATCAGTTTTCTTTCGGTCCGACTTTTAAAAAGATGGCTAGAATGGTCTCTTTTACCGGTGCTGATACTCCCAGTATATCTAGACCTGGATTGGATAGTGGAAGATCTGATAATGTTATATGGGTAGAAACGGATGGCGAAGGTAATTTAGTGCAAGAAGGTGAAATGGGATATAGTGAAACAACAACAATACCGGATAATATATATTGGAAAATGGATATATCACGTATGCCGGAGTATTCTCAATTACCAGAATATATTAGAAAACAAATTAAAAATCAAACAGAAATAATTATACCATGGGACCAAAATAGTGAACAATCTTTCTATGTACCACAATGCGAAAAAGCAGTCTTCGCCAAATCTTGTGACCCAAATGACCCGACAAATCTCTCTAAATGCGCACCTGCGGACTTATTTGAAGATAATGGTATGTCTTGTAGATTAAAAGAACAGACTTCTTTATCATATACAGGAGGTAAAAGATGTAATACTTCGAGTGATGTAGGAATAATAAATCCAAAGAATGTTCAAATTTTAACATTAATAAAGGCGTTACAGAATAAACTTGATAAATCTACTACGAGTGATGACATTATGACAAAATATAAAAGTGTAAGTTTATCATCTTTGACAAATATGAATCCAGCATATAATAAAGATTTACCGAGCATATATTCAAGCGAAATGAATACTGCTATAAACTCGCAAGATTACCAAACCGGTGGCGAAGATACTATATCTCGAGCATATTATTTATTGAAAGTGAAAGAAACATTAGCTAAAGAACAGGCTGACGCTGATACCGCCGCTGCTCTTAAATCTGATATTGAAAAAGCAATAATAGATGTCAATAATTCATTGAGTGTATTCCGTGCAGCAAAAACAGCTTATGAAAATAATAAAACACAAGAAAATGATACTGCGCAGCAAACTGCAGCACAAAATGCTGTGGATGCTCAAAAACGTGCATCTGATATCATGGCTGCCAATGGAATAAAATGGTTTATAGGAAGTAATTACTATAAAACTCGAGATGGTACTGTTGTAACTATTCAAGGGGATGCTCCTGGAGCTGCTGCAACCACTGATTCTGCAACTACCGGGGCTACGACCACTCAAGGGGCTGCTGGGACTACCGGGGCTACGACCACTCAAGGGGCTGCTACGACTACCGGGGCTGCTACGACTCCTGCTGTTAAATAAAACGAATGATTTTTCTATCTAATAATAAAGTAAAGGTGGATAATGCCAATAAATATTCAAGAACTAATAAAGAGGATTAATGAAAAAACTCATCAAGTGGTAGCAGCAGCACATCCTGTGGTACAGGCGCCACCGCCAACACCACCGCCACAACCTGATATACCAATTCCACCCACACCGCCACCACTTGATACAGAAGATCAAGTAAATGCAGCGTATCCTATCCAAGATTATCCGAATCCTTATGCAGGATATATATCACAAAGTACGTGTTCAATTGACGCTACAAATGATGTTTCTCCGGGAGAAATGTGTACACTAGACCAATTGAGTTCACTTGGCATATATGATTCACAAAATTATATAAGCCCTGAAAATAATACGTATAAAGACCTCAAGACTTTTAACGGTGATAAAGATAATAAAGAAAATAGAACAAAATCATTATGCAAACAGACATTGAAAGGTGATAGCGCAAATCTAAATTGTCTTTATGAACACGGTGCAGGATATATACGTAAACCAGGCGATGCCGATACATGTATCACATATGATTGCCCTCCTGGTTTCGAGAAAAACGGCAATGATTGTAAAAAAATATTATTAGATGCAAAAGTTGATAAAAGAGCACAATGTCAAGAAAGATGGAGTGATTGGTTTATTGTACCAAACTACCATTTAGGTAATAATTATAATACCGTCAATGATAGTTGTTACTCACCGTGTCCATCTCATTATGTACCGAATTACGCCACTGACCCAGTTGATAATTCGAAGATTGACTTTTCTTCATCTGATAAACTCGATAAATGTGTTGCTCGTAATATATACTTTGATGGTAAATATGCAGAAGGAAGCGAATACTGTCCATTAGCATGGATATATAGAGCATCTGCTACAGCAGATTCATTAAATAAAGAATATGTAAATGTTATTCAAGCATCCGGGTCAAATGTAAATCATAATCAGATATATAATACATTATTGAGAAACTCAAAGAGCATGTCGGGGTCACTGCTCGATAACACGAATTCTCTTTTCGAAGATGCAAATGTAACTACACCTGAAATGGATATTGCCTGCAGTGGATTATACACATCAGAAAGAGTCGCGAAGGCCTATGAAATATGCAAATCTTTGAAACATAATGAAGAGGATTTTAAAGAAAAATTAGCCCAAGGGGACCAGTCTGGTGCTGTAGATCAGAAAATTACAATATTAAAACAATCGTGCAATGCTATATTTTGTCAATCAGGAGACAATGCTGATGATACTCCTTTTATATTAATTGGTAAAGATACTGATAAAGATAAGATATGCTTTGCATCTACAGGTGATGTAGACCCTAATAAAATAGTAGATGTCGATACATTGGGAAATATAGAAGATGCAGAAAATCCTACACCGACTGCTGATAGTGGAGAAACTCTGTTATATGCAACTATTCAACTATTTTACTTTATAATTTTAATACCAGTTATTATTGTTTTAATATATTATTTTGTAAAACACGCTGGTCCAATGATGATGGATGTCGCCTTTTTATTATGGCGCGTAATAACATTTAAACCTATATCAATATCTGCAACGAAACATCCTCAATATATTGATATAATATTAGCACAAGCAGAAAAATGGGAAAAGTTTAATCCTGAAAAATCGGCAAATGCTGGTATTTTTGATACATCATGGAGACTTTATGGTAGAGATTGGTGTGGTCCTGGCGATTGTAGTAAATCGTAAATCATCTTAGGGGTTCAATTTTGGTGCTTAAGAATTGATTATTTTTATATATTATTAAAGAAAGTAACAAAAGTAATATGTATACTGATGTACAGCCTACGTATTTTCCTATTGTAAATAGAATTGTAGTTATAGGAGATATACATGGTGATATAGCACGATTAATGCAATGTTTTTATAGTTTAAACCTAATATCAAAAGATATGAAATGGATCGCGGAACCAAGAGATACAATAGTTGTTCAATTAGGGGATCAGATAGATAGTTTATCACGAGGTGGGGATCCATCTTGGGAGGTTTTGCCAGATATTGAAGTAATGATGCAAATGGATAAACTTGATAAGATAGCTAAATTAGGAGGCGGACGTGTATTATCAATGATAGGCAATCACGAAATGATGAATTTCTTGGGGGAATTCTCTTATGTATCTGCTAAGAGCAGAGAGTCATATGATGTTGATAAAAGACGTAAACTTTTTGCACCAGGTAATCAATTAAGTAGTATTTTAGCGAAACGTAATATTGTGCTTAAAATTGGGCCATATCTCTTTTGTCACGGTGGACTCTTGCCTATGCATCTTGATAGTGTTTCAAATAATTTACATATAATTAATGATACTGTGCGAAAAATATTATCAACAAGAACAGAATCTTATCAACAGAATATTACGGGGCAAGATAGATCTCTATTTCATTTATTTACAATTGATCCAAATAGTATATTATGGACTCGCGAATATTTAACACTGGCAAATACAAACCCAGATATACTAAATATGGTTCTTGATAATATTATGGATAGAACAAATTGTAAGGCAATATTCGTCGGACATAATACTGTTGATACTATAGTACCAGCCGGAAATGGGCGAATATTCTTTGTTGACGCGGGATTATCAAGAGCATATTCTAAAGAAAATTATCAAGCATTAGAAATATATACAGATGTAAATACATTTGATGTTAAATATAATGTATTCACAATGTCATAAGTATAGTTATTCGTATAGTTATTCGTATAGTTATTCGTATAGTTATTCGTATAGTTATTCGTATAGTTATTCGTATAGTTATTCGTATTAGTATAAATATAAAATATTACTAGGATAGTAATAAAATAATAAAAATTGATTTTTCTTTTTTCTCTCTTCTTAAATTGTTAAAGAAGAAATCATCTTACAGTCATAGCCACAATGGCAGGCGGTGTCGGCAGTAACGGTGGTGGCGGTAATCAAACATCTGCGGCGGTGCATCGTAAGAGTGATGATGAATTTATTGTGAAAATGTTTATTATTCTTATCGCAATTATATCTCTATTTGTAGGAATCTATATTGTCTCGCCTTTCGCAATTATTAATGTTAAGCACGTTGGAATGGTTACTCGTCTTGGCACAGTTCGTGTGCTTTACCCAGGATTCAATATTATCTATCCAGTTATTGACAAGGTTGACCAAATTAATGTAGGATTTGATACGGATTTTACATCAAAACTCACGTGCATCTCAGAAGATAATGTGATTATGTCATTCCCTGGTATTTATGTCGATAATGAATATAGTTGCAATAAGAATGCGTCTTGTTATACAGATATTTATGTAAAATATTTTCTATCTGATGCAAAAATAAAGGCTAAAAATGATCATAAAATTGTTCCTGAAGATGGTACAATTTTCAAACACATGCAAGAAGCCCTATCTATTGCGTGCTCTAAAGTAAAGGCATATCAAACTCAGAAAACCTGGCATATTCTCTATCCCCATATTATTGATGTTCTGCGTAAGAAAGTCCCTCAAGGAGTAAACGTAATTGCTGTCCGCACTGACCGACCTATAATTCCGAAAACAGAATATCGTACAAGCATCCAAGGTATCATCTCAAGCCATATGTATGTAGCTATAACTAAACGATTTGCTTAATTACATTTTTAACAAGACATTACATTTTTAACAAGACATTACCCATTACACATATTTAATTTAATATATCCCCATTTTTGGTATAAAAAATGATATAAAGATACAACGTCTTATTAATAGATATAAGCAATAAGCAAGTCCATTAGCATCTGAGTAAAGTGTATTGGTTGGTAGATGGACTCGGAGTATTTTGAAGAAAAACTGCATAAATTCTTTGAAAGTAAAATTCTAAGCATTGGAGTCAAAGCGGTTGAATTACGTAACGCAAAAAAACTTAAGGCTAAGGATACTAATAACAGTAATAATGGAGAATCTGGAGGAGCGGGAGCAGCAGAAGAGGGAAAAGGCGTTGAAAGTTAAAATTGAAAATACTTTATGGGTATTGTGTAAAAATTTTAAAGATGAAATATTTGATACTTTATTGAAATCACCAGGAATAGCTTCTTATGTAATTGATATTTCAGGTGATATCGCCGCTATCGCATCTATTGCTGATATTGAAAAGAATATTCAAATAATTATAGAAAATCGTGCTCAATTAGAAGCATTGAAACAAATGCCACAAGTGAAACAACGCAGTCCTGAATGGTTTGCGTTGCGCCGAGACCGTCTTACTGCATCTGATACAGGTCAAGCAATGAATCGCGGACATTATGGAAATCGTGCAAAATTGGTTGAAAATAAGGCATTTCCAGAAAGTGTTGTTTTTAATAATAGTTGTCCTCCACTTAAACACGGAACAATGTATGAAGCAATGACATCGAGGTCATATTCTCAACGAAATAATAATATGCAAATCCATGAATTCGGTTTAATTCCGCATTCTACATTATCCTGTTATGGTGCGTCTCCTGATGGTATTACTGAAATGGGTGTTTTGATAGAAATTAAAACACCTTGGCGTCGCAAGGTAAATGGCGATATTTTAGACCAATATGAATTACAGATGCAAGGACAGATGGCAGTTACTGGTATTAATGAATGTGACTTTATAGATTGCGAAATTGAAGATATGAAATATGAAGATAATTATCTTAAAAATATAGCTACAAATTTAAAAATAGATCACGGTGTACTTGTAGAAAATTTAGAATCTGGCGAATATATTTATAGTCCACCATATTTGACACCTATTGAAGCGGTTCAATGGAAAAATAGTGAAATTAGAAAACACGAGACATATAAAGTATATTATTGGAAAGTTCGTAAAATATATATAGAACGTCTGTATTTTGATAAAAATAGATGGGAAAATGAACTTGTACCGGCTATTCAAAGTTTCTGGAATGATGTCATTAAAATGAAAGAACGTGGTCGCGCGGCGGCTGCGGCTGGTAAAACACTCGATTTAGTAGATTCTGGTGATAATAAAAAACAAAAAGTTTTACAATTTATTGACTCTGATGAAGAAGTGTAAGGACGGCGTGTAAGGGCGGCGGAGAGGGCGGAGGCGGCGGAGGAGACGGGCTGGACGGGCTGGATGCGGCTAATAATACTTCATCATAGATGAAACAATCGGGTCAGTCGGAGGCATATTATTTACCATTTTACATTTATCATTCGGGTCGAATAATGCACTGATATTATATACTTTATTATAATTTTGGTTAATTATATATAAAATGAGATATGTCGTTGGTAATATTTTTGGTTTACTATAGTCTTTATTATAGTAAGGGATGTTATTATCTTTAAATTGCGGTCCAAGACACATAGAATCATATGGAGATGTATTTGCAGTAGTTGCTGCATCTTTTGACATTTTACTTGCAGTAGTTACGGCACTTGTGGCACACCCTCCAAATTTAGAAATATCATCTACTGTCGTTATAAAACACTGATTTTCACGGGAATAAAAATATGTATCCAAATCGCCCATAGTATTTTTGAAATGGTCACTACATTTATCATATGTACCGTCTGCTGTGTATGCACCGAATATAATATACACTTGATAATATATGGGTTGTGCGTCTATTACACCTTTATTTAAATTCTTTGGAGAATTATAATTATGTCTATCATTAATTATAGATATATCTAAAGATATAGGTGTTCCATCTGCATTACGATAATATGGCTGTTGAGTTATCATTACATAAACATCTCCGTTAATTAATTTGGTAGGTTGATTATCTGCAAAAGTTAATAAAGTTTGATATATTTTATCTTCAACTTCTCCGAACTTATTAGTATATATACCAAAGCGTTTCATATAATAGTTATCGCGTCCACCGGTAGTACCATTTGGAAAAAGGGATTCTATTTTAAGGTTAGGAATTGCATAACATCTCTTCATCATTAAGAAACTCGTTGAATAATCTATTAATGTATTAAAAATGGACCCAACTGTATTGTCAAACGCTTGATAACTGGTTGAATTATAATAGACTGATTCTGTTGATTGCGCGCCTTGCAGTGCTTTCGGAACATTAAGATTTAATAATGGTGCTGATGTAGCAAATAATTCATATTTTTTTCTAGGTATTACTCCAACAAATATTACTAATAATAATAAAAATATAGCTACAAATATCTTTATTTTACTTTTCATTGTAGTATCTATATATCATCAATAAAGAAAATTTAAGTTTTTTTATTAAACTGTTCAGAGTAAGCCGCGGAAATTAAGCCGTGGAGATTAAACTGCGGTTATTGTTTTGCCATTAATTGTACCTGTGGCAGTTGTTGCAGGTGTTGTTCCTGATGCTGCTGAACCGACACTGAAATTACCGCCAACATGGAAGTCACCTGCAACATTTACTGCTCCGGGTGCAGTTATTGTTAAAGATTTGCCATCTGTACTTGGATTAATTGTGATTCCTGTTGCTGCTGCCGATCCAGCTGCCGGTGCATTCGGACTAATTGTAATTGCTGTAGGATTTCCGGTAGCCGAGGATTTTAATTGTATTGATTGATTTATTATTAAATTACCTGAAGCATCAACAAGTATTGCTGGACTACCCGCTGCTGCTGCTGAACTTGCAGGTGTAAGACGTAATAATCCTGTTGATGTACTATTCCCTTGTACATCAAAATTATATGCCGGATTTGTTATACCTAATCCTACACGATTTGCATTAAATAATAAAGAATTTTGACCATCCGAAGAAATACCAACAGTCGGCGCAGCTAATGTACCAATAGCACTACCTATAGTCATATTACTATTTACTACTACAGAACCATCGAGTACTACTTTACCAGATGTTGATAATGGCGTTAAATATGTATTTCCATTTGAATCCGGGAATTTAATGCAATTTGTACCGCCATTTAAACCGCTTCCAGGAGGACCGCAAAATTGCGTAGAATTTGCGGGAGTTAGCTGATTTGCAGTAAGTCCCATAGATGTATTTACATGATTTAGTAATGTCATATTAGGTGTTGTATATCCTGGTAAATTTAATAGACTAATTGTAGTCCCTGCAGTTGTTCCTGATGTTCCTGAACTTGTAAAACTGAAAGCGCTATTTAAACTGTTAATTAAACTATTCTGAGTATTTTGTGTCACTGTTACATTACTATTTGTATAATTAATATTACTTGACATCGTGGTATAAATGTCATCATTTACGTTATTTACTTCACCAACGACATATGCAAGATTACCTATACGATCCTGACTCTCTTGAGTCAATGAATTATTTACATTTGTAATGTTTGTTGATGTCTGTGCTTTATAATTAATATAATCATACATAAAATACACTACAACTCCGCACAATGCTAATATAAGTAATAATATAAAGATTATTGCTATACCGTCCATATAGATTACTATCTATACTAAGCAAAAAAATCCGCATCATCCCCGCCATCGCCGCCTTCATAGTCTTCATCGCCACCCCCGCCATGGTCATGATCATGTTTATTCTGTTTTGGTTCTGGAATTCTCGCACCACCCATGTTAAGATTTATAACTCTTACTTCGCCACCACCGCTACTTCCGCCACTGCCACCGCTTCCGATGCCTCCTCCTACATTGCCAATATTTGTGTTTGCAGGAGCATTTTGGAATGAAGAATTCCCATTAGACGGAAATATACCATCTGAATTTAATTTAAAAGTTGTGTTCCCACCACCACTACTTGGAAGAACAATCACAGTGTTCCCTGCATTCGCGGCGTTCGCGGCATTCGCGGCATTTCCTGCATTCGCAGCATTAGGAACGGGGCTTGGAGTACTTGCAGCAGACGGTGAGAAAGAAGAACCAGTGCCACCAGTTAGATTACCAATATCCATATCAAATTTATCATCTAATAATTCATTAATAACTATATTCTCAACTTTTGAACCTCCGGAAATTTCACTCATTTCACTTTCTAAAGTACTTTTTCCTTTATCCGATTTATCTTCCTCCGATTCATCCCCTGATTTCGATGATTCATCAGAAGAATCAGATGACTCTTCTTCTGATTCTTCTGCCGAATCTGCCGATGACTCAGATTTATCAGACCCTTCGCCTTCGGACCCTTCTATTTTCTTGGGTTTTGGCAAAGATACATCAGATGAGTCAGAATCCGAATCCGAATCCGAATCTGAGTCTGAGTCTGATACCGAATCTTTTACTTCATCAGCACTTAATCTTACCTGCAATCCAAGACACTCAAGTTCTTGTACCAATAATTTAAAAGAATATGGAGTCTCTACCACTACTAAATCCTGTCTTTTACATTTTAGACATTCGTTTATACCATTCTGTGGCGCGTAATTTGCAAGAATACCACAATAACGACATACAGCCCATCTAAATTTGTCTGACCTTTCCATCCACCCTTCTTTAATAAACTGCGCTAATCCATGCGATAATACAACATCTCTTTCCATCTCACCTAATCGCAATCCTCCGTGTTTACTGCGACCACTTGTAGGCTGACGAGTCATTTGACTCTTCGGACCTTTATCACGAGCATGAATTTTATCGGTAACCATATGTTTTAACCGATAATAAAAAATGGGTCCCATAAATATTTCAGTATCTATTTGATATCCATTGCGACCATTATACAATATCTCATTTCCGTGTTTTTCATATCCGTATTTTTCAAGTGCATCAAACATTGCAGTCTGTTCAAATGGTAAATATACTGTACCATCTCCTATAGAACCTTCCATACAACATAATTTTGAAAACACAGTCTCTAATAAATGACCAATTGTCATACGTGATGGAATTGCGTGAGGATTTATAATTATATCCGGACGTAAGCCTTCTTTAGTAAACGGCATATCTTGTTCAGGTATTATTAAACCGATTACACCTTTTTGTCCATGCGAGCTACAATTTTTATCACCGAGTTCCGGCTTGCGGATCTTACGAAATCTAACTTTACATACTCTTGCAACATCTTCGCGATCTATGCCAGGTATTTGATTTCCTATAAATATTCTATCAACTGTACCATAATGATGCACATCAGTTATGAGAGATACATCCGTGTAAATTTCAATAACCTCTTTTTCTGTCAAGACACCTTTATTAACCGTCTTTAATTCTTGGTGAACATGTACCATACCTATAATAACCACTTCCTGACCACGTGGTATATATGAACCTTCTTTAATTATTCCATTTTTATCTAATAAAGTATAATCCGCGTGTTTTATATTTTGTATATATTTACCCTGTTTTCTCATTTCTATAGGATTTGCAAATATTAATCTATCTGTAGGGCTCAATGTCTTCTCAATAGCACTGAGAGTTTTATAGGCCGTTAATTGATATAAACCGCGCTCAATAGCTCCTTTATTAATCATAACACTGTCTTCCTGATTAAAACCGGTATATGTCATTATGGCAACTACGCAATTCATTCCATTTGGCATTAAATTTACTCCATTATAATGACATCCACGTGTTGTTATAATACGCTTCTGAGGATAATGCTGAATATATCCCATTGTATCAAATCTTTTCGTAAAATTTGTAGCATATATACCAATAGCCTGTTTACTTTGAGCAGCATGAAATACAATACGCGGAGCCTGATTATGATTTGAAAGTGGAACTTGTTGGGTAACTACGCTATAAAGACTAATTAAATTGATTTCTAAATGTGTCGTATATTCTGTTATATTTTCACGTTTCAAAGCAATAAGCATATTATTCTCTTCTTCAACGTCTAAATATTCTATGCACCCTTGACTATTCTCCAATATCTGTATTGCACTTTCTATAGTTTTATCATTTGTAATATCTCCTATAAATCTATCTTCGTAATATACAAATTCACCCTTTCGCGAATCAGTTAAATAAGACCCAAATATCATATCAAACCATTTTGTAGATTTTATTGTATCCACCAATACCTTCTTGTCTTTAATAATAAATACTGGTCTACATGGTCTCCCCGCCTCAGTATGTATCTGTATATCATTGAAAACAATATTCCATGAAACTGATATAAAAGGATTTATTAACCCATTTCTACGATATAATCGCAGAGTTCTTACAACTAAATCAGGTGTATCTGTAATACCATATAGCGCACCATTTATAAAAACGTGTATAGAATTCTTATTCGCAGCACTTTGTATAGAAACATTTTTAAGAACTATTATTTTTAATTCTTCTAATAAAGGATATAATGTAGCAGCATTGGTTCCCGATGTGATATGTGTTAATAATGCCAGATTTTTAAGATATCCGACTGATGCCCCATCAGGAGTTTCAAAAGGACAAAATCGCCCCCATTGATGAGCATGAAGACGATGTGGACTCGTTATTTTTATACTGCGATCTAATGGTATATTTACTCTGCGTAAATGTGATAAAAATCCTATATAACTTATACGTGATAAATCTTGTACAAGACCCTGTTCTGGATCATCTGTAACCTGTCCCCACATTCCTTTTAATGAACGAGTAAAAGTCTCAGTTATAAATATAGGCGTAAAAATACGATTTATATTACTCTTATTTACCAATTCATCTATCTTCCCTGTTGTTTCAATATGTCCAAATTTATAATATCTATCGAGTTCATTACGTATATTCTTGCGAAACTTACCATATGTCTCTTGAAATAATTGTGATAATAAATATCCTGAAATATCGACTCTTTTAAAAGCGTAACTATCTCTATCAGATGAAGGAGATATACCAAGAACAGTTTTAATAACTTGTTTCACTAAATAGCCTAAATAGATTCCTTTTTCGCGGAGTCCATTTCCACTACCTTCAATATTTGGAAGGAAGTCGAGCGTTAATATTGATTTCACTTGCTGTATACTCTTAAAATATGTACGAGGCTTCAAATTAAAATGGGCATCTGCCATCGTTTTAAGGTGGATAGAATGACCATCAGAATTCTTAACTATTAAAGAATTTCCATATGCTATAGACGGTCGCAGAAAATTCATATATGCATTTGTAGCTACATTGTCATCTGTTATATCCCCGCAAATTGCCTCTACAATTGATTTATCTGTCTCGAAACCTATAGCTCTAAATAATGTAGTTAATGGAAATATACTGTTAAAACCTTGCATAGATACGAAAATACCACCTCTTATATTTTTATATCCACCTTCCTCTGTGACTGGGATTTCTTCATCTTCGGCCTTCTTTTTATTCTTAGGGTCCGTTAACTTTGGTTTTGGATTTATAACTATTAATTGTAATACACGAGGTATCAAAGAACTCTCACCAGTTGAACCAGTGCAACGTATAGTTCCTTTATATATAATATCAGGGTCATTTACTGGTTCAATAAATAACTTATTCGTTGTTAATCTCTCCTGTGAAATTATTACCTTCTCTTTGCCATCAATAATAAAATATCCACCTTGATCCATAGGACATTCAGATAAAGAGCGAATCACCTTAGAACCTTGTCCATGTAATATACATTGATCAGAATGTAACATGAGTGGTATACTTCCCAACAATATATTGTTAAATCTTACTGTTTTATAATGAGCATTATCTTTTGTATAAACAATATCAATATCTGCATATAATTTAGTGGCATATGTTATATTTCTCAAACGTGTTTCATTAGGAGTCAATAAGATAGATTTTCCTTCTTCGTCGAAACTCGTAGGTCTATCTACATATATAGCAAGTGGATCGTCTTTTTTCTTTTGAATACCACCTATATATACTTCTACTTTTACTGCTTCATTATCAGATTCTCCGAACTTAATCATAGTTATTGGATTGTATGAAGCAATCGTATCAGGTATATGTAATTTCATAAATTCTCTGTAGCTATCTAAATGATGCTTTGTAAATGGATACATATGATCCCGAAAATAAGAATCTAGTATATTCCACGAAATATCCTCCTTCTTCTGCATTATATAATATACATATAATCCTTCGTTATCCTTAAACTTTATTCCCGTTTATTGCCTTTTATTGCGTTGCATTTCTTCTTCCATTAATTGTATTCGAGAACTTCTCTCCTGATCATAATTATAATCTGCAGGGCTATTCTGTTGGCTATTCTGCTGGCTATTATGGCTATTCTGGTTATTTCTAGCCATATATTGTTGTTCAGGAGAATTTAATAATTGATTTTTATTAAATATATTATAATCTACGAAATTTGGATTTGTTTGCATATAATATTCATTTAAGCTGTTTTCGCGAAGAATATAATCATCGTCATAATTATATTTAGATGACATCGAACCAGTTATAGAGGCAGCTGAGGTGGCCGATGCAGCCGATGCGGGTGTCTGGCTAGTAAGAGCATTGGGGGCGGTAACGGGATGTGCAGTATTTACTAAACCTGTTTTGACATTAGGATTACCAGGTATAATTGGTTTCGCAGTAGCTAAATATGAATCATCTTCAGCTTTTCCTCTGGCATCTTGTTCATCTTGATGTTTCTTCTTTAACGCAGTGGCTTCATCATCTAATCTTTTAGCTTTCATTTCAGGAGTTTCTTCAATAAATTTACTATTATCTGGTGTATTCGCAAAAGATGTTTCCGTATTCTGAATAGCATCATTGTGTTCCTTTTCTATAATTGCAGAAATACCACTTGCTCTATCGGGATTATTGATATCATCCTCATCATTCGCCGGTCTAAATCTCTTAATATCTTCTTGTATTACTTCTTGTTTATAATTATTACCTATAGCCTTTAATTGTAAATAAGATGCAAAATCATCAAATCTATTTAAATAATTTATAGACGAATTAAAGTGTTGTAGAGCGGCATTCACACCTTGGCCTTGTCCGGCACCATTTGAGATTGAAGTATCATTATACCCAGATGGTGGAACTGACTGCGCTGACTGCGCTGACTCGGACGTTTTTGCGGCATCAATCAGATTTTTATAGAATGGGTCATCATGGTACAATCCTTTTTCTTTAAAATACATTATTAAATTTAATAATCTTTCTCTATAATCATCATGGTTATTATAAGGCCCTACATAAGAAAGCTTTGGTTGTTGGCTGCCGCTGCCGCCGGCATGTTGCGAAGAGGAGTTCTTTAATTTACTAGTGAATCCATTTGCAATATTTACAGTATTTAGTATTTTATTATTTGTATTAATAACTTTTAATTGACCATCATCAGTTAATATTATAGATATTGGATATGTCAAATCTTTCGTTAATAATGAAGTAAACAATAATTGTTCTATTTCATCTGGGTCATAATCACTTGAACCATATAGATTCAAATATCCATCTTCCATCACTAAACGTGTAATAGTACAATCTCTGAAAATTTTGCTATTTATTGGTACTTTATTTTTTGGACTTTTTTTATTAAAACAGTATTCATTCAAATCTATACCATCTGTATTATAAAATACTATTAAACTCATACTTCCAAGTAACAAGAAGTATTTATTATTTGGCGATATTAACATATATTGACATCCTGGATACATTTCTGCAGTATCCACTAGAACATTCCTCTGTATTGTTGTAAATGAATTTGCATTTATATAATCTTTAATTCGGATATCATTTTGATTAAGCATATATGATGTAAAATAGACTGCAGGATATGCATTCGAATTCAAACCGTCTCTATAAATGCCCATTCCTCTATGCACTGCATCACTTTGTTGACAATTATTATTATTCAAATCGGCAGATATACATCCTTGTTTCAGTCCATATCCATATGATGAATGATAATCTGCTCCCGTTAACTTCGATTTCAATGGGTCTACCATTTGTGAAGGAGGCTTTAGTTTCTGTTGTTTATCTAGACTTCTTAAATAATCAATAGTAGATTGAGGAGGTCTCACTCCTGCCCTTATACTACAACTTGAATACGGAGTGTATCTGTATTGATAATTATAAAATAAACGATATAACCATGCGTGATTCATACCAAGAGTATTATAATTGTTCCAAGGTTTCATATTCTTTGTCATACTTGGAAAATATATATAAGATTCAATAATTTTACTTCTAGAATCATAAGCAGTTAATAAAAACACAGGACCATATACAAATTTATTATCTGATATATTATTTATTTGATATATTGGCGGCCCCGGTTTATCTTTTTTACGTTGTGCCGCTGCTGTCGCTGCCCCTGTTGCCGCTGCCCCCGTTCCCGCTGCTGTTTTTTGTGAAGAATGAGCGGCTTGAGCAGCGGCGGATGCGGTATAAACAGGAGGAGACTTTCCTGTAGAGATAGCTGAAATCGCGGCACGTTGTTCATCATTAAAAGTATTTGGTGTATAATCATTTGGATTTAAAATAGATGGAGTTCTTTGATTCCTACTCCCGTTAGTAACGCTAGTAACGTTAGTCCCGTCACTTCCTCCAATTGATGCTAATAGTGCTTTATTTGATGGATTTATATCTTGTAATATTTGTGTAATATTATTAAATAATTGATTATAATTATTTGAAGTTATTTTAAAATAGAGAAAAGGAGCTAAATCGAGTCTCGATGCTTCATAGTCACTTCTACGAAGACCTGTGCATCCAATCGGTATAAATAATGGATCATTCGGCGGATAGACTGGAGGTGCGGGTTTAGAGTGCCTCTTTCCCATTTTTCCGCTTCGTTATAAGATAGAAAGATAGTTTTTACTGTCTATAGCCGACCTATAGAAAATTTTTAAGTTGGCTATAGATTTTTATTTTTATGGTATCTCTCTCTCTCTCTATTTTATAGTATATTTATAAGCAAAATTAAGGTGATCTTATTTATATATTATTATTATTTATAATACCATTATGGTAATCTTCATATTTTACCATAAGCAAAATTATGGTGATCCTCTTGATATAAAGATTAAATATATTACATTGGTATAGTGCGTGTTAAAAAGATGTCTATTTTATATTGTTGTGAATATTGTGACTATAAAACTAATAGAAAATATAATTTGACACAACATGTGGTAATAAAACATATAGAAATGGAAGAGGCTGATGTGCTTAAAAATGGGACATTTATGTCCACAAAAGAGACCCGCGTGTCCACAAAAGAGACCCCTAAATCCACAAAAGAGACCCCTATGTCCACAAAAGAGACCCCTATGTCCACAAAAGAGACCCCTATGTCCACAAAAGAGACCCCTTATACAAATCAGTGTGAAAAATGCGAAAAAGTCTTTGCAAAGCACACCACAAAAATAAAGCATGAAAAAAAATGTAAAGGAAAGGTGAATCCATTACAGTGTCAAATCTGTAATGAAATATTTACTTTTGCGACACATAAATATAGACATCAAAGAAAATGTATAGAAAGACGAGAAGAAATAATAAAACAACAAATTATTAATACCAATATAGAAACACAGAATATACAAACACAGAATAATATAAATAATAATACTATAAATAATAATAATACTATAAATTTGATTTCATTTTCTACTGACGTAGATGAATGTAATTTCGTAAAGACAGATGCATTTCACAAGAAAATAAGAAGATTATTAATGAATTATAATAATGAATTAGAAATGATAAAAAATTATAATAAAGAACTATATTCAATACCAGAGAATCAATGTATACAAAAAACAAACCTGCGATCTACATATTCTAAAGTTCATATTGGAAATAATCAATGGGTTACTCGTCTAGATAAAGATGTATATGCACAAACCGTATCAAATTATGCGAATGATTTCTGTAATCTTATATTAAATGAAAAGAACCGCGAGAGACATAAAAAATTAGAAAAGAAATTAGATTATTTTACAGACGGCGGATACGTTAATGATACCGAAGAAGTACAAAAACAAGTAATAAATGATTATTCAGATGCAGTACAAGATCTAAAGATATTTACATACGACGAAAATACGAAATCTACGCAGGCTACACAGGCTACACAGGCGACCCAGGCTACGCATACCCAGTCGGCGGTTCCTTTTCAATAATCTTCCAGTCATATGTAATAACATTATACCATTCAATGAGATTTTCATATTTTCCATAATCTTCTTGTAATTCGTTACAAGCTCCCGTATCTAGAGTGGCAGTAATATCTTCAGCCCTTTTCTTTAGATTATTGGATTCCTTCATTGATTTTTTCCATTCATCTACAAATTTCTTATCTGTTTTATCTACATTTATAATCATAGCATCTATGGTTCCTATATCATCAATGGCACCCATGGTCATAATATGTCTAAATGCTTTCTGTGTCGCGATTGCAATTGATTTCTCTTTTGTATATTTTTGTATATAGGTTTGTTTCCATAGTTCTTTGTCTTTATTTTTTAATATAAAATCTATAGAATATTCTTTCCCTTTTTTAATCTGAGTGCATTTTATATGTAAAGCATTATCAATTTCTTCTATTTTTGCGCCATTTCCTGCGCCGCTGCCACTGCCGCTACCGCTTGCTTGCATTAGATTTAATTTTCTTTTTGTTGCTGCGCTTACTTTTGTAGGCTGTAGTTGTTTGAGGAATTTTTCAAAGAGTAAATTTTCGACTTCACGATTCCTCAATGTTTCTATGCGATTTTGTCGTTTCTTTTCATCTTTGTATAAATCTTTTATTAAAAGTTCCTCATCAATTTGCTCCCAATATTCAGGCGGATATGAATATCCCGGCAATTTTGTCAAACATAATGCGAATAATTGACAGACTGGCTTTAGAATCTGATTTGTTATATAATGATAATAATCAGGCGTCAAATTCTGTTCTCGAATATAATCTGGATGTTCTATCCTATCACCCTGTAATTTTGGCACATCTCCATTTGCATCAAGAGTTTTAATATAAATATAGGGAACTCTGTCATTAACCATCGGTTTATTTCCAATATCTCTATCACCCATCCTATCAGCAAGAACCTTATGCGCAATCTTTGTCGGGTCTTTATATGTAGACCGCAATGTCTTTGATATGATAAGATTCTCAAGAGGTATTTTACCATCTATCAAATCTTGTAATTTATCTTGCAAGAATTCAACAGCCTCTTCTAAATTGTTTTTATTCAATAGAATCTGAATAATACCACCATATACTATTTTCACAATATGCGCGTTATCCCTGCGTTTTGTAACGACACCCATAGATTTTTCCTTGAATTTCTTTGGATCCTTTTCATACAAATTTCCAATATATCGCTTCTTCGATAATAGAATTAATGGAAATAATACCTTCTCATATGCAAGAGACTGAAAAGCAGGCAATACAGCCTTTACGGCCTTTTCAGCAGCTATACCAAGATGAATAGCTTTCTGTAATCTTTCTTCCTTAGGACAATCAAGCGGAAATTTACAGAATATAGAATCAGTATTTTTTACTATAATATTACCAATGCCTGCTTGAAAATTACCTTCTTCTGTTTCAAGATCATATACATAATCATCATATGAATCGTATAATTTCTCAATTCTCTTAATAGCATTTAAGTTTTCTATTTTTTTTATATATTTTGCATGGAATCCTTTTGAATGAAAGTTTTTATTATAATGTTCCATATAAAATAATTCTATAGTACCGTTTCTTTCATCTATAATAACATCTCCTTTTGGTTTCATTTGCATATAAATATTCTGCGCTTCAATATGACTCTTTGTTGTGCGAAAATCATTTGTATATGATTTATCTATAGGTATTTCTGAAGATATTTCTGAAGACATTTCTGATTTTGGTGGAAATCCACATAGTAATTTTGTTCCAATATTCACTTCAGTTGGTTTAATGATTTCTTTATTTTCTGATAATAGCGAATGGTCTTCTGTAACATCTACGAGTCCTGTATCAGTTAAAATTCTATATATTGCATGATTAGATTTATGTTTAATGACTCTTTTTATAGAAGACCATCCATTATCAGTCCATGTTTCATATTCTGAAATTTCAATTTGTTGCTTTTCTCTTCGATTAGAATCGCCGGCTTTAAATACATCATATGGTTTCCAGTTTGTATTGTCAATACTGTCAATCGTTTTTGTAATAATTTCACCAGTTATTTTATTCCTCAATAAAATTGGAGTATAAGGCATTACAGAATCTCCATATACCACCTCGACATTGTATGTTTTTTCCATAAAATTCTTGGCGAGATAAATCATTTCGCGGCCAGTCGCTGTAGTACACGCCGCAATTTCCTTCAAATATATAGCACTATACCGAGAACCAGTTTGACCATACAGGGAATTCGCCGTGATTTTATAAGCAAGTTGTTGAGCATCCAATACAGACTTTTCTGAATCTGTAAATGTATCCTTTGCTGATATAATTTCAGAAACGAGAATATCTGTTTTATCACCACTATCTACATCAAGAACTTTATAACCTGTAAGTTCCGTATTCTTCAAATCATTTTCATTTACATATCCTATTATTTCTTTGCCATCTTTCATAGTGAATGTCTGATATTCAATCTTCAATCGCGTATTTTTGCGATTCTTCAAAAGATTCATAAGAATAGTCGGCAAAACACCCTTTTCTCCATTTGGAAACTGCGCGAATACACACGTCTTCTTCCCAATAACTTTCTTTTTATCGCCAGTTCCCTCATAAATATCATATTCAATCGTAACATATTCTACACCTTCAATATTCGCATATGCAGGATCATTCACAAACGCATCATGAGATAGATTCCTAGAAATCATACACGACGGATAAAGAGACGAATAATCAAATACGGTAATAGGGTCATCAAGATACATATCACATTTAGGTTCTAGAACAATTGCACCTTCATATCCTGCAGTATCTTCAAGCATATTCAATTTAACATCAGCACCGCCACCAACAACTGGAATAACATAATCCTTGTGATGACATTCTCTCGATACAAGACTGAAAATCTTAATACTTTGACCTCTCATAAATAAATACGCTAAAGGGACAGAACAGACATTCCCCATAGCAATATTGTTTCCAATAACCTTCAATTTATGCATGAGACGATTACATAAAGCACAATCTTGCACGCAATATTTCGCAATAACTGCGCGGTCTTCACTATTCCCCAAGAATTTCTCAAATATTTCCCGAGGCGAAATATCATCCTTCTTATCTTTCAAGAATGTCTGAGCTACAAAGTCCAATTTAAAGGAATCCAATTTATGATCGCGCTGCATTACTTTCAACATATCAATTTGCACGACTCCATCCATATCGAAAAAATACATAATATTCTCTCCAAGTGCAGATGATGACAATTCTTTTTTATCAAGAATAGTTTTTCTATTAAGCATTCTTCCCAAATTCACAGAAAAACTATCAATATAATTAAGTTCTTCACACCTTTCCCATATATATTTCATATCAAAACCGAATATATTATAGCCCGTGATAATATCTGGATCAAGTCTTTGAATAAATTCCTTCCATGCTTTGATAACCTTAATTTCTGTATTATAATATTCAAGGTCAATACCTTTAACTTCATCGGTTTTATTGAGACAAACAATATGTTTATACAATATTTTATCTGAACCGAAACGAGATACAGTACTTCCAATCTGAATAATTGCGTCACCTTGCAATTTCGGAAATCCACATTTATTTGTCAAATATTCTATCAGTGTTTTATCCGTTTTATCTGGTTCTGCCCCGCTACCCGCAGAACCATCATCGTCACTATAGGCTCCTTCATTACCACCGTCTTCGGCACCATCATCGCAGGTCCCGCCGCTACCTTTTGTTTTAGATGCGGTCTTTTTATTTACTATATCAATAATTAGACGTATGACTTCGGATACAATTTCATCGCTTATAATGGGTACAGAGCGAGACGGTCTATCATTTATAGGATACACTCTACTAATAATTGTATTTTTAGATACTGGTATATCTTTGATAAAACAATCACTGAGCCATTGTTTCACATGTTCTTTGAAATAATTCATATTTTCTTTTGCGGCAACTATGAGATCGGTCGCAAGTTTACGATAATCTTTCTTAGCAACCGGAAAGTCTCCGTGACTACTGGTACATTCAATATCAACAGAAACAATAAGAAGTGGTGCTATTTTTTTATAATTTCTAGGTATTATTGAATCTTTACTTGCTTCAATATTATAATGAGTTCTAAAGTGTCTGATATTATTTTCAGCAGAGGTATCGCTGCCTTCATTTTCGCTTCCTGCGTCACTTGCAATAATATCGAACCCTTTTTCGACTTTTACCCATCCACATGGTTCAATCTTTCTTTCGTGAATAAATTTAAGAAAAGGGTCAAGATTACTTCCATAGAGTTTCCATCCTGCAGATTTCTGATCTGCGTCGCCAAACCATTTCTTCAGATTATTAAATAAACCAAGCGATTTTACAGTGAATTTAATAAACTTGAAGTTCTTGCGATTCGTAAAACCCCAATAATCTTTCTTGCTGACAAATTCGATGCTTTCAATATGGTCTTGAAACACATATGGTACGACTGTTGCCTGATATTCTTCATATTTCTTAGTAACTCTATTGAATTTTTTCTTTTTAATTTTACTATTCAATAGACTATCTTGAAAAGCAGAGAGTGTATTTGTTTTCTCCCATTTATCTGGACATTTCAGATAAAAATACGGATAGAAATCTTTTACAGTACATGCTATACTATATCCTTCATCCGTTACTCCATATAAAATAATTTCATATTGTGGTATTTTACCTTCTTTACGCGGATATCCGTTCAGTCTATCATAATATTGCGCAGCTTTATCAGCTTCCGGTATAAATATATCAATTATTTGAAATTCAATTGATTTGGATCTAGATAATTCTGGTGCCTCTTTTCTAGGGAAAGATGCATTTTCTTCTGTTTCTAAATCCATAGTATAAGTAATAAATGTATAAACTTTTAAGTAAACTTTAAATAAACTTTAAGTTAAAAGAAAAATCAAATTTTCTTCATGAACTGTAATGGAGCATCAAGCATTATTTATTGTAATTTTAGGAGGAGTAGTATTATATTTAGTATGGGATACATATTTTATGGGTAAACAGGAGTGGGTAAAGTCTACATATGATAACAAAAGTTATTTAGTACAGAGCCGACCAGATAAATTAGAAGCGGCAAATTTATTAGCGCATATTGCCGAAAATTTAACGTTATTATCTAAACATTTAGAGAAGACCACACCAGATGATTATAGAACGCAACAAATAATAATGAATTTCAAACCTGAAAAAATAAGTGAAGGAACTGACCGCGAAGATTATACATCATATGCGGTTAATAAAGGTGAGAGTATTGTATTTTGCTTAAGACAAAAAGAAGGAATGCGTCCACTTCTGGATTTAAATACGATGATGTTTGTAGCGCTTCATGAATTGACACATATAGGTACAGAGAGTATTGGACATACACCAGAATTTTGGGACAATTTTAAATGGATATTACATAATTCAATAGATATCGGAATATATTCTCAACAAGATTTCAAAACAAAACCCAAAAAATATTGTGGCATAATGATTGAATCAAGTCCTTTAGATGGTGAGCGTTCAAACACTGGCGGTACTATTTAATGTATTTAATGTATTTATAGATATAATTATAAATGTATTTATAGATATATTTATACACCAGTGCTACCGAATCCGGCAGTACCGCGATTTGCTGTATTTGTAATATTTGTACCATTGTTATCTAGATTGTTAGAATTATTAGAATTATTAGAATTATTAGCATCTTGAATATCTACATAGGTAACAAATTCAATCGTTTCTGGTGTATATATTTTTTCAAAGATAAGTTGGGCAATACGATCACCAATTTTAACTTGAAAAGGTTCATCGGCATGATTGCGGATAATTACACGAACAGAATCAGAATATCCATGATCAATGACACCAGCCATTACATCAATACATTTTTTGTAAGCAAGTCCACTGCGAGGTGCAACACGTGCATAGCAGTCTGTAGGAATTGAAATAGCGATACCTGTATTAATCATAAGTTGTCCACGTGCGGGTACAATGCCATCTTCACAAGCAGATAAATCGAATCCTGCATCAAAACGATGGGCTTTTACAGGAGCAACGGCATTATCATTCAATTTAGAAAAACGGAACATTTGCGAGAATTTTAGAGGGCGGGGTCACTAATATAACAAATGTCTCATAACTTTAAGTCATTTTTTTAACTTTAATTATTATAATAAGTAATGAATAAAGAAGAGATTATAAACACACTTTTTATTCGTCTTGGAAAATCAAAGTCAAATAGAAATAAATTAAAGATTATTGGTGAAATCGTCGAATTATCTAAAAAAGGATATAAAAGACAAATAGTTAAAAATCTACAAAATCCTAAATATAACGCTCTTTTTCGTAAAAGTTTAGATAAATCTTATTATATAAATGGTGGTGGTATTGATGATGGCAATAATAATAGTGATGATGATAACAATATTACGGACCAAGATATTTTATATTTTATAAAAGATGACCTGAAAACGCAAGCGGAATCTAATAATTCTATTAGAGACATAATTATACAATTACAGAAATTACAAAAAAAAATTAATAATGATACCACTGATTATCTTGAAAAAAAAATTTTGACAATCACGAGAAATAAATTAATAAAATTATTTAATGAATATAACGGTGATTGGGAAGATTTTAATTATACAGGTAAATATGACAAAATATATATGGCTGCACTTAAAAAAGAAGAATTAAGTGGCTCTCGTTTAGACCCATGTAATTTCGGAAGAATAACTCAAGTCGAAGGAACATGTTGGTTTACAGCCATATTAAATATGTTTTTACTATCAGATACATTAAAAGCGATTCTATCATTATCTTTAACGAATCAGTTTAATCTTGATAAAGATAGAAATGTCAAATCAAATACTAAATTAAAAAATTTTTTATCTAAAATGAAAAAATTATATGAAACTACATGTTATAGAGATAGAGATGCACAAACACCATACAATTTAAGTTTAATAGTAGATATGTTATTATATTTATATTATATTTTGTATTTAGGCGGAAAAACAATTAAATATATAAATAGAGATATCAGTTCACTAGCAATAAACCATGCATTTGGTAAAGAATTTCCAATCCCTGAATATTTTAAATTAAAGCCAGAAGGTCATGACTATCTTTGGAATATTAACAATGAAACTGAAACTGATTTAATAGCAAATATCATTCTACTTTTAATTAACTTTTGTGGGGAAAAAACCTATTCGAATATGATTTTAACAGTCGGTTATAGTGATAAAATACAATCAATACCAGGATATATACCAATAGCATGTATAATTGGTATAAGAAATAATCAATTAAAGTTGGGTCATTCAATTTGTGGATTTATATGCAATAATAAACAATATATTTTTGATAGTGCTACTCATATTAATCGCCATATTAATAGTAATTACCGCGAAAATATAGACAACTTTCGAATTATGGAACACGATTGGTTAGAATTTAATGAAATTAACGGATATGTATTTGGTATCGAAGGATATGTTCTTACATATGATACTACTATATATCTTAAAATTGATGATGAAAAATTTCTTGATTTTAGTCCTAACTCAGAAATAATAGAACATATTAAAAGAAAACAATCTGAAATAATAGAACATATTCAAAGAGAACAAGCTGAAATAGCTAAAAACCAAAGAAATGCTCGATTAGCAAAAAGACTTGCAGAAATGCGAATGACTAAATTTTAGATTATTTTTACATTATCATATAGTAATGATAAATAATTTAATAATTGAGCCAGAAAATAAAAATATAAAAACAAGTTTTGTAGCTATATTTATTGAGGGTGGAATAATACTTGAAGGAAAGACTGGTCTTGCGCATTTAGTTGAACATTTGCATTTTAATTCTGTTAAAAATGGGCAATATTTATTAGATGCTTATAATATTCAAGCGGAGTTTAATGCATATACTACAGTTGACCATGTATGTTATTTTATGACTGTACCTAACGAAAATTTATTACAGGCTATAAAACTTATATGTAAAATAATTAATAAATTTACAGTAACAAAAAAAAGAATTATTGATGAAAATAAAATAGTGCTCGAAGAACAATATATGCGTAATGACAATCCTGAAATTTGGTTATATAATAAATCTATGGAAAATATATACAAAGGTCATCCTTTAGAAAAAGTTGGTATAGATATACCTGATACGGTACCATATTATAATATATCAGAAATAGTTGCACATGGTAAAAAGTTCTATAATAAAGATAATTTATCTATGGTTATTTGTTCATCTATTTCAAAAAAGCGCATTTCTGATTATTTAGACAAAATGCCTTTTACAAATAACGCTAGCACTGATGGATGTGCGGAAATAAACAAACCACCGCCATATATTCTCTCAATAGAAAGCGCTACAAAAAACAAAACGCATGGGGCGCATGGAGAGAATGGAGCGCATGTAGAATATTATAAGTATAGTAAGAAATTCTCTAAAATATATATATTAATAAATTATGTTATACTTTATAATAAAACTATAGATTTGAAGACTCTATTAATACGAGATTCCTTGATACATATTCTAGGTGACACAGGTATATCTGAATTATTTGATTATTTACGTCTTAAAAAGAGATTAGTGTATGGCATTTCTGCTCGACTCGATAGATCAATATATCACTCATCAGTAAATATAATGTTATCTATAGCTAAAAAGAATGTTGAAAAGAGTATTCAAGAGATTTTCAAAGTCATAGATAATATAAAATCAGGAAAATTAGAAATTGATTTTAATATTCATAAAAAAAATATAATAGAAAAATTTATAAATGATATGAATAAAGATAATAAAAATTTAGTAAATACTATATATACTTTTCATAGAACCTATAATATAGCTACAAATTACGGGCAAATTTTACATATTTTGAAAAATATAACGTTACATGATGTTGTAGAAGAAGCCCGTAAAATATTTGTCCAAGACGCCAGATGTAGTGTACATCATACGTAATGTGCCGACATTTTTATTTTTAATTTTATTTTTCACTTTATTTGGATGGATGACCAAATATACCATTGTATTGCTCTTCATTCATTAGATAATTTTTATTGTCTTGTTTAGCTATTAAGTTTTTTGGTGGTGTATCGGCAGTGTCAGCGGCGTTGCCAGCGTCCCCGGCGTCTGCTCCGTTTGTAGCTAAATCATATTGATTATCATATGTAGAATCATAGATATCACCGAAATAGTTTATTCTATTATAGAATTGACATGTTGGAAACTTTTCTGCAAATTTCCAATGAGCATCTTGTGCATTCCATGGCATTGTTGATGTATTTATTTGTTTTCCAAAAATTATATTTTGACGTAAATATAATAATGTAAATCCAAATTGACATGGATCATTTATTTCTTGTGTTGTTGTTATTGTTGATAGAAATATAACGTCTCCTCTAACATGTGGACGACCTTCTTCATATGTATTTCTCGAGTTCCCATCAGTAAGAGCAAATATCCATTTTATTTGACTTGGTTTCGGCTGTTGAACATCAAAGTTCTCTACGAGAAATTCGTCAACCGCCATAGCCATTGTTGTTATCTGTTTCATTTCATAATCATTAAAAGAGACTGCCGTTTTTGCCGCATCACTTTTGTAGCTATCTGTATCTTTATAACCGTATATATCTGGATGTGCATCTGGAGTATTTTTTATAAAACCGTCTTTATCATTATTAATAAATGCATATGTTTCATATTTAGACATAAATTTAATGTTAAATTCAGTAGAAATAAAGTATTCTTTATATTGTTTACCAGCCAATGTAGCTAAAATAATAATGACTAAAAATATAATTAAAATGTTTGTTGGTCTTTTCATCTATATAAAGACGACAGAATATACTGAATATAAATATAAACATGGGAGAGGCGGCAGAAGAAGAAGAATATATTTTCAATAATCTTTGGACGCTTTATTTCCACGATCCATATGATGAAGAATGGGTATCTTCCAGTTATAAAATACAAACAGTTATAACAACTCCGCAAGATTGGTTACAAATAAATCTGTCATATATAGATTTATGGTCTAAAGGCATGTTTTTTTTAATGCGCGAAGATATACAACCATTGTGGGAAGACCCACTCAATAAAAATGGAGGATGTTTTTCTTATAAAGTAAATAAACCAGATGTTGCAAAGTATTGGTTAGAACTCGGGGCTAAATTGATGACCGATTCAATAACAAAAGATGTTGCGCATATTGATAAAGTATGTGGAGTCTCCGTGATACCAAAGAGAAACTATTGTATTATTAGAATATGGATATCAAATAGTGAATTTAATAATATAGAATTATATAATGTAGATATACCACCATATACAGTAGTTATGTATAAAAAACATGGAGATAATACAGATTTCGATAAATAGATAAATAGATAAATAGATAAATAGACAAATAGATAAATAGATAAATGACAATAATTGCGCGGTTTATTATAAAAATAGAAAAATTTGATTTAAGATGTGTAGTTTTTTAATAATACAAAAAGATGCAGACAAATCAGCAGACAAACCAAATGACGCCATTACAATACATATGTAATGCTTTACGGAAAACAAGAGAAGAAAAAATAAAAAATTTGACTGATAACTATATTATCATATTTATATACAAAAAATTTAAATATTATTTTACAAATGTAAAAAAACTACATTACTCTGAAATATATATGAATTGGTCATTCTATATGTTTATCGATTTAACAAATGAATATATAATACAGAATCCAACAAAAGCAAATACATTGTATCAATCGATAAACAAAAATGATTTTCATCAATATTTCTGTGAATTCGATATATTTATAGATGATGTAATGAAATATTATGAAGAACCTATATTGACAAAAGAACAAGTCAATGAACTTATGTCGTAAAATTATTTCATAAATAAAAAAAAATGATTCATAATGGATTTTTGGTATGTATAAAATTCAATGGCCTTAGCGTCGTTAGCGACAACGCCGCCACAGGAAGCATTCCCAGAACAACAAGATGGCCCAGATGACTCAATTTGTGTATTATTGAATTCTATATGTAAGTCTGGGTCGGGACCGCAAGGACCGCAAGGTGAAGAAGTTACTGCACTTCATTTTATATGGCTTGGTGTAAATTGCACAACAAGTCAGTATTATAAAAGAGTTACTTATGGAGAATTTACTGCAGCAATTTATCTTAAATTCTGCACATATTATCGTAAATTATATAATAATAAACAATCATTCCAAGAGACTCAAGCGTATTTTATATATAAACTCAATGATATAATTACAAAATATAATGAAATGGAAGAATTACTATATCAACAATTTTTCCTACAGAGCTATGATAACTTCTTCAAAGTCTTTATTAAATTTATCTAGCAAACAGAATTTTTATATTATTCGTTTATTTTTTTGCAGGTGCTTTCTTAGCAGGTGTTTTCTTTGGCGGAGGAGGAGGTGGTGGCTCGTCATCTTCCTCCTCTTCTTCCTCCTCTGCGACATCGGCATCATCATCATCGTCGTCACCAATTGGAGTAGTGTCTGGAATTTTTGGATTCGGATTGGCATTTGCGTTACTGATTGCATCCGCCGCAAGGTCGTCATCACTCTCGTCAATTTGCTCAGGTGGCGGATTGGCCTTCTCATTCTCATCATCAGAATCTTCGATGAATTTCAGTGCCTTCGCAACAGTACCCTCGACCTTTGCATTGACAACCTTCCATGTGCAGCCAAACTTTCCACCTGCAAACCACAAACCACTTAGCTGAATAATAAACTTTCCGCGTCCACCACGCAGATTCTTCTGTACCATCTTGAAATCAACAACATTATTATCCATATCCTCCGTCTGGAATTGAAACTTCGACGTCTTCACATCATACGGAAGCTTCAGTTTCATAGTTGGCGGATACTTTCCAATAACCTTCTTCGTCTGCTTATCTTTGTCATATTTCACAATCGGCGTAAAGAGTTTGTTCACAACTTGCTCAATACCATCGAAATCATCGTCAAGCCACTGAACACGATTCTTGAAAGCATCCTGCTTCACCTGAGTTTCAATAGCAAGCATCGTATCCAGAAGATTCTTCATTTTTGGGTTTTCGTCATGACCTCCGAAAGAGACATGCAAATCATAAGAAGGTGGTTTCTTATTCTCATCTTTTTCCTTCTCCTTATCAGCGGCGGACTCATAGCCCTCACCGACTCCATAAGGAAGACGCATAATCGGAGTTTGAATAGAAAGCTTCTGTGAATTATGTGTTATGTAAACCGTACGAGATCCATTCGACAGAGTTTTCGGAGTTGAGTACTTGAAGTTGGAAGGGTTTACGGATTTTGGTAGGAGGACATCGCAGGTATCCATTTTGCACGGGACTGTAAAGTACTTACAATTCTATGCCTTATATGGTTTTTATTTTACCTTAAATGGGAAATCATTTTTTATTTTGCCCGCTTTTAAGTAATGGAAATAGACCGTGAACAACAATTACGAATTTTAAGCGAAAAAGATAAATCTATAAAAGATCGAACAGTTGTACTTGCATATGGGCGTTTTCAACCATTTACATTTGGTCATTTAACAATGATGCAAGATATAGTAACATTGAAAAATGCTGGATATAATAATTATTATATAGGTACATCATCTGTAAATGAAACAGAGCATAAAAGTGTCATAAAAGGTCAAACTCTAAAAAATATAGAAAAATCAGAAAATAAATCAAAAGCATTAGTTGAACATGAAAAACGAAAGAATCCATTAACTATAGACCAAAAAGTGAAATATATAAAATTAGGTATGAAATCCATTGGATTAGATAGTCGTCGTGTATTTGTATCTTCTACACCAATTAATGCATTCAAAAAAATGAGAGGTAAAGGAGATATACTTGTTATTATTGGCGGTTCTGACCGTATTCCATCTTATATTAGAATTTTAAATGAAAGTATATCCAAACCATCTGATAAAAAATACTTCCCAGATTTTCTGGAATATGTAGCTATTTCACAAGTAAGAGATAATTCCTCTAATCCATTACAAGGCATAAGCGCAACATTACTCAGAACACTCGCAGTTGAAAATAATTTCGAAGAATTTAAACAAAAAATACCATATATCGCAGGAGATGAAGTAAAACAGAAAAAACTCTTTAATCAAATAAGAAAAGCATATAAAACAATGCTAGGAGGACCACCGGGAACCCATATATCTTTTACTGGTGAAATTGAAGAAAGTATACCTTCTATATCTCCACCATCATCATATTCCATATCGACAAACGCGAAATCTAAAAAATTATAATAAATTTAATTAATAAGTATGAGTAAAGAATTAGAAAAGGAAATAAACAAAATAGGTAATGACTCTATGAAAAAAACAATGTTAAAATGGTTAACAAACATAAGAACAGAAAATTTGCCAGTAACAATGGAAGACTATAGAAAAGAATTAATTAGAATAGAATTAATAAAGCAAATTTTTTTTGAAATAAACAGAATGGCTGATAACTCTATGAAAAAAACAATGTTAAAATGGTTAAAAAACATACAAAAACAAAATTTGCCAGTAACAATGGAAGAATATGAAAAAGAAAGAGATAAATATAGAGGTTCAACAGAAAATCGATGTAATTTTGGAAGAATAGCGCAATCTAAAGATACTTGTTGGTTTAATGCAATTATTAATATGATTTTACTCTCAGATGATATAAAAAAACATTTAGCTGCTATTACTCAGGAATATTTAGAAAATGATAATAAAAAGGAAACATTTTTAGATATTAATTCTAGAAGATTTTTCGAAGACTATAATGAAAAATATAATACCCCCACCCCTACTTCTTCTGAAAATATAAATTCAGAATTATTTAAAGAAATGTTAGCGTATATATATTATCTTTTATATGATAAAAAAAAGGGAATTAAAGATATAGATAAAGATATAGCTGCTATTATATTAAACTATATATTACCTAATACACCCTTCTATCAGAGCTCAAAGTTAAATACAAATTTTACATCTACAGAAATGTGTTTTCATATAGATGGTGAAATAAAAGACCAAATATATATGTTTATAACAAAAACTTTATTAGTTTCTAATTATATTTTATATAATTTTTTCTTAAAAAATTATATAGAGTTACTAGATAATGATACTGTTGATAAAATTCGCGGAGAATCATATTCGAATGAAATATATAACTATGAGTTACATAGAATGCTTGAAAAACAAGAAATTTATAAAAAAATTGAAGATCTAAATTCAACTAATGAATTAATAAGTTGTACTATAGATATATACGAATACGAATACACATACACATATAATATTAGCGCATTCGAGTACACAGATAGATCTGATGAAAATATATTAATATCTGCACATGTAATTTGCGGTTTTATATGTGAAGGTAAAAAATATATTTTTGATAGTAGCGGTGGGTATGATAATATAATATACAACAGCAAATCTAATGCGAAAAATTTAAGAGTTATTGAATGCGATTGGACAAACTTAGAAAACATTAAAAGACCTGATAATTTTTTAATTGAGTATAGTTTACTTTTATATAAAATACCGCCGCCGCCGCCTAGCCCGCCACCACCATTATTATGTGGATTAAATGGATGTTTTGCATCTAGAAGAAGTATAAGAGTAGAACCGGCAGGCGGTTCTAAGAAAAAAGTAAAGAAAATTTCTAAAAAATCTAAGAAAAATAAAATATAGCTATTTATTATTTTTATTATTATTATTTTATTCTGGATTTTAATTATAGATATATATGCTACGTGAACGTAAAATTATAGGGGTTGGTATGAAATCTGCAATTGTCGAACCACCTTACAACTGTATTACAAGCGTTCCTCCTTCAAAATATATATTATTTGATTTTACAGAATATAAACCATCTAAAAGAGATGTTTCAAAAATATCTCATGATAAAAATATTATTCAGAGAGAATATGAAAATCATAAAATTATTAAAGCGAAAATTTTAGATTATAATCGTTACTTTGTCGTAGGATATGGAATTTGTACAGTTTTATTAGATGATATTCCAATTGAAGAAATCGATACAGATTCTTATAGTGTAAAACATATTCCACTTAAAAATAATATTAAAAATAATAGCATTAGAACAAATATTACTAAAAAATTTAACAATATAGATAATAGAGATTATGAACCAATTACTATTAATAGTCCGAATTTCAAATTATACCAATTAATAGAGCCATATGCAGGTGTGTCTTTGACTGATTTTTTATCACGCCAAAAACCAAAATATTCTTATAAAGAAATTTTGCGATTATTATTAAATGTATTTATAGGTATTCAGAAACTTATAGAAGCTGGTCTTATTCATCAAGATTTACATATAGATAATATTGTTATAGGTGAAGACGGAATAGCACGAATAATAGATTTTGATATGATGATAACTGATGAGAGTGATATAACTCATCCCGAAATGCCTAAAGATATAGAAAAGAATAAGATTGATCTCTATTTTATGGCATTAAATCTGCGACAACTTTTAACACTTAAACTTATATCATCAACGACTTCGAAAAAATATAATAATTTTGTAGATACTATTTACAATCATAAAATATCCATAGCAGAAGCTATTGATACTATCGTAGATATAACAAATACACATTCATCTATGCCATCATCTACCAGAGTTAGAACAAATATCAATTCTGTATCGAAGAATAGTAGAAGAAAATCTAATCCTTAAATATATCATTATTACTAAATAATATTGCAAAAATAAGTTTTGTTAATTTTATTATTGATATTTTTATTAATTATTATTTATTATTATTTATTATTATTTATTATTATTTATTATTTTTAAGCAGTTGCGACTGGGGCAACTGGTACAGTCTTCTTGAACAGTGGGGAAAGGAACTTTTGCAGAGAAAAGAATGATACCTCGTCACCCTCCTTGACATTCAGAATCTTGCGCAGTGCCGGGTTAGGCAGAATAATGCGTTTGTTCTCTGGCTTGTTCAGGTTGTGCTCTTTGATGTATGCATTGATTTTACGTGTAACATCAGTGCGAGACATAACCGAACCAGATGGAACATTCAGGAATACACAGAGTTCATCAATGATAGGAGTTGGCTTGGCAAATCCATTTGGGTTTGTGCGAGCATTTGCACGCTTGCGCTCGGTCTTCTCGACACTCTTGCGCATGCGCTCATAATCCTTCTTCAATACTTTCAGCTCAGCAAGCGTCTCCTTGATAATCGCAGAGAGGCTGTTGATTTTCAGTTCAACTTTATCTACCAGAGAAATTTGGACCTCCTCCGCATCAGCAGTGGCATCCTCTTTCTTATCAGCAGCAACAGCCGCAGGGGCAGTCTTCTCAGTCTTGGCAGCAGCAGCGCCTTTAGCAGTCTTGGGCTCAGCTACCTTTTTGGCAGCAGCAGCAGGTGCATCAACAGTCTTTACTGGAGCAGCGGGGGCAGGGGTGGCAACGGCAGCAGGCTTCGCGGATGCAACACGGGGAGCCATTTTTGTTTCTTGGATAACTATTTATATTCTCAAATCCTTAAATACTTTTCGCCCTCAAGAGACAGGGTTCCATCACACCCGCGTTTATTTTCGCAAGAATTTCTTTAACCTCAATAAAATTACGCGGATTTATAATTTTAACAATAATATATAAAGATCCTTTACCAGATAATCCTTCATTTTCTATAACAATCGGCAATTCAATATCTTGATAAGGCGCAATAGTAAATTCCTTTCGCTTACCGTCTAAATAAATTGCCCGTATTTTTTTACCTTTAATATATTCTTCCCATGTAAGAGATATATCATAGAAAATATCCCAACTATCGCCAAAACGCATTAATCTATATATCTTATGTTTTTCTATAGATAAATGTATTGATATATCAATCTCTATTTTCTCATTTACTTTATAATTATTTATTTCAACTATATTACTTTCAAATATATCAGAACTATTAATATTTAAATATATAGGTGTCTTTATTCCTGTTAAAAAAAGCCGCAATTTCCTTGTTTTAGATGTGTGAATATCCTCTAAAGATAACTTCAATTTTATACTGTGTTTCCTTGGCACAGGGCGCGATGATTCTACATCTTTTTTCCCGTCAAATTTAGACTTTGAAACTTTATCTAATATTTCTTTCATACATTCCCATACCTCTGGTGCATTAAAAAAGTTTTCTACTTGTTTCCATATATTCGCTAAATCTGTTTCACTGAAACTTTCATCATTACCGACGCCAACGCCACCCCCAACCCCAAAATACTGATTATTGCGATTTTTATCAATCTGATGATATGCCACAGTTATACTTTTGAAATATTCCTCATTTTTCTTCTTTTCCTCTAGAGTCTTTATTGCAGCACCTTGACCATAACTATGCGCAAATTTATCAGGATGATGTTTCTTAGCTAAATAAAAATATCGAGCCCTCACCTCATTAAATTCTGTATTCTTTGGTAATCCCAATATTTGATATGGATCCATAACTTAAGAAATAAACTTGTCTTTAATATAAAAATAAAATGAATCTTATAAATACATCTACAATATCCATTCCGAATAATACCAATATAAATACCAATATAAATAGTAATATAAATGCTGATATGAATGCAAAAATGGACATGAATATGGGCGCTGACACAGATATGACTATGGACGAATTATGGGTTTACTATTTTGATAATTTTAAAAATGTTTTACACCATCTGCCTTATCATAAAAAAGTAATTGATATGTTTATAAACCAATTGGATACTATTTCAAATACTATTTTATATAGTCATAAAGGTATACCACTTGAATTATTATATTATACTGCGTTTAAAAAGAAATTTGGCAATTATATTATTAATAAATTAGTATGGGATAAAGATGTATTATATAATGAAACGCCCTATTTCTTTGAAATTGATTTGAGTATACCACAACAACCAAAAGATTTAATGAAATTTACAGAACTTATTAAACATATGGTAATGCATCCTTGTATTCATGCAAGAAGACACATTATTATTATTAAACATATTGATTATATTGTAAATAATAATAAATTCTATGATTTTCGTGTACTCTTTGAAAGATATTCCGAAAATGCACTGTTTATATGTACAACCCATTTTTATACTAAATTAGAAATACCTATTCGTAGCCGATTCTTTGGAATAAGAATACCATTATTTACAGTAGACGAATTTATAGCTACATTTAGAGATTTAAATTTAGTATATCATGATACACTTGCCAAAAATCTTTGTCAAGACTTATATTTTGCATTATATATCCACTATTTAATAAAAAATATACCAGAAGTTATAACCGAAGAATTCTGTACATATAATTGCCCTACAATATGTGATTTTCTAAAAAATAAAAAATTAACTATGGAAAATATTAGAGATTTTACACATAAAATTAGTATAAATGATTCATCTATAAAAAATATAACTATGGACCTCATGAAATCTGTTCCTCAAAAATACAGAGCGGAATTTTTATCTCATGCCGCTCATATCGATCATCTATTAGCTTCAACAGATGCTTACAGAAAACCACTCTATATAGAATATTTATTCCATTTAGCTATTTATGGAAATGCGTAAAAATTTGAATTATTTATAGTTGTAAATAGTAAGTATGAATGAATACTTGCAAAATTTTACATCTTATACTAACGGATCTTACGGCAAAATACTCATAAATAAAAATAAAAATCAAATAATAAAACAACTTGAATTGAAATCTATTAATCTTCAAGATGATGATAAAAACCGGGACGGGCTGTGCGCAGAAATCCAGACGGATACAGTCATGAATGAAGATAAGGAAAATTTAAATGGATTTGCAATAAGAGAAGCGATTTTTTTAACACTTCTAAAAAACATAGAAGGATGTCCTAAAATTATAAATATTTATGTCGAGGATAATGTATCTATGAATATACTTATGCCTTACTATGGTATTACATTGAATAAATGGATTTTAACAAAACAATATACTCATGCAAATTGTTTACATATTATTTTAACACTTGTCGAGACATTTATATATTTGTTAAGTTATGGTATTCAACATACAGATATAAAACCAACCAATATATTAATAACAAATATAAATACTGCAGTATTAATAGACTTTAATTTATGTTCTATAATCGTGTCTCAATCATTGTGTAAAAATGATTTCCATTGGTCTAAATCAATATGTACTTGGGTATATTCATGCCCGGAAATATGCGAATATGAAGCACCACATGATAACTCTACATCTTGGAGTGTCGGTTTTATTATGGTATATCTATTTACACGCGGATGTCATCCTCAATTAATAGATAATAATACGAATGATATTATAAAATACAATGACCAACATAAATGGTTAGAATATATTAAAAATCTAAAAAAAATATCAAATAAATCATTTCCAGTTCATTTAAAATTGCTTAAATATATACCATTAGAAGTTTATAATTTATATTTAAAATGTTGTAAGTGGAATCCTTGTGATAGAATAAAATTACATGATCTTTATATAAAACTTACACGATATCCAAAAGAAACTCTTGTTTTTAATTTACTCCCATATACTAATATTTCAGATATCACTTTTATACCGTCGCAATGTGAAATACGCGAGAAAGATATTAGAAAAATATATAGTATTTTATCAAATTGCGAAATATTAAATATATTATTTAGAACAATTACACTCTATGACTTATGTATAGAAAAATGTCCAGATATAAATACTACTGAAATACTCATTGGTGTAATTTCAATTGCATATATAATCTGTTATGAAGATTTATCGGAATCTATACTATTACAATTACTATTATCACACTATGAATCTATATATACAGAAAATGATATTTATACAATTATTATAGAAATTGGGAAAAAAATAAATTGGGAGTGTTACTATTTATGTGATTGCTTTGTAAATGATACTACAAGAGAAAAACATAAAATACTTATGGATATATTCATTAATACAAAAGATGCGTATAAAATAAGCGATATTCTTATTTTATACAAAAATAGCATATAAAGATTCAATGCGCCAAATATTTAATGTATTATATTCTTTCAAATATCAATAAAATAATTGATAATTTATATAACAAAAAAGATTCGATATCTTTTAACACTTTTAATAAATTATCACTTTTATTTTATAAAGTTCTTACAAAAACAGTAGCAGAATTAGATAATATATATTTTATAAATATATTAAAACCAGAATTAGAAGAAATAACAAGACGAGAAAAGATGCTAGAAAACGTAATTGCAATATCAGTCGTGAGTGTTGCTCGTTTTATATGCAAAGATGGTGCGGCCTCCTATAAAATGCCAAAAATTGCTTCTGGCGTGTGATATTCTTTGTGATATATTTTTTTGTGATTTTATGTTTTTGTGTTTTTGTGCTTACTTCTTCTCTGGAGTGGAAACGGCATTCTTGCTACCACGCTTAGTCACAGTCTTGTATGACTTGTCATCCTCAGCAGGGGCAGCAGCGGCAGGAGATGGCTTCTTGGAATCTCCCTTAGGAGTATCCAGAGTATCCGGAAGGTGAGACGCGATGTCGTCATCGGTCTCATCCTCTTTCCACTCGTGATTCTTGGTAGGCCCCCAGTAGACCTCAATCACATTGAGGTTCTTGGCAGGAGCCCAGCAGGCGAAGCACATCTCACCGAGTTCGTTAATGAACTCCTGCAGAAGATCCTGGAAAACTTTGGTCTGCATTACCTTGTAAATCTTGTGCAGATAGATTCCAGGCTTCCTGTCAAAGCCCTGAGTGCGAATGACCTTGCCATCCTTGACGTAGAAGTACTCATCGAACTTGTACTCCAGGATATTGGCATTGTTCGCGCCAATCACAGCGCGCTTCTCGATCTTCCCTACTGCACCTACCTTGATCTCGGTTTCAAAGAACAACTTGATATCCTTGTTGTTCTTCTCATCCTTCCACGCCTCGTCGTTTCCATTCTCCGAACGCTTCTCGCGAGCATCCAGCGCAATCTTGCGCATCTTCTCAGCAATAGTGATTTTCTCATCCACAACAATCATATCCAGAGATAGACCAGCAGAGGTAGAAGCAGAGGTAGAAGCAGAGGTAGAAGCAGAGGTAGAAGCAGAGGTAGAAGCCATTTGTACGTTCGTGATAGTTTCTTTGTTTGGTTTTATTATTTTTTTTAAATGTAAATCAAATTTTTTAAAAATCCATATAATTTTTTTACAAATTCCGTTTATTATTTTTATACATTGATATCCACCGCAAAATATTCTTTTAACTTTTCAAATGTAATATTCTCGAATCCTTTGCCTTTACAAAATAAAATAATTTCTGCATTTGTAGCTATATTCCATTTACTTCTTACTGTCTTTCTAATATAAAAATGTTCATTATAATATCGTATTTTATTTAATAATACCCCGATTTTTTCTCTATTTTTTGTTTCTATGTTATGTATATCCAGTTTACTTCCTTCTGATGTCTCTTTATAACCATTTATCTCAAGTGATCCATGATGTATCTTATTATGACATGCTTCACATACTGTAATTAAATTGAATTCTTTATTTTTATGATAATGTTCTATAAAACCATTTGCATCTGCTAACATTTGTGGTTTAATATGATGTGTTTCAGTTGCATTTGATTCTTCACATATCTTACACTCTCCGATCCTTACATCACAATTATAATTAGATTGTTTTATAGCTACAAATTCAGGAGAAATTCCCATGACTTCACATCGAATTTCATGCGCTAATTTTAAAAAATCACTTTTCAATCCGAGACCCTTACACACCTCCAAACCATACATTTCACTTCCTATACCTTTTCGCAATTTCCTGTCAAAAATAAGTAGACCATTTTCGGGATTCACTTCAACATGCATGTGTGCAATATATATTTTTTCACAATTCTTAATAATTCCCAATTTTCCTAAATCATGTAAATGTGTCGCAAATATAAACGTTGATTCCTGTTTTATAAGTGTCTGTATTCCTGCAGCAACAATAGCAAGAGCAGATATTGCCTCCGTCCCAGAACAAAGTTCATCACCTAATACAAGACTATTTGCATCCGCTCTCTGTAATATAGTCTTTAATTCTAACATTTCAATAGTAAAACTACTCCATCCTCTATATATATTATCAATACCCGCAATACGAGTAAATATATGATTATATGGTTTATATTTAAAATTATCTGCTGCAACAAACATACCAGCCTGAGCCATTATAATATTTAAACCAATTGCTTTCATAAAAGAACTCTTACCAGATGAATTCATACCAAACAATAAAAGACCTTTATTATCACGACCCAAACATATATCATTCGGTACATACTTATATTTTGTATTTATAATTTCAATAATAGGATGACGCAAATTCTTTGCATCTAAATAAGAATCCGCACCAGCACTAGAATCACCTTCGGAACAAAGTATGGGACATTTATAGTTATAATCAATGGCATTGCGGGCTGATGTGCAGATAATGTCTAATTCAGAAACATCCAGGACAAGTTTAAGAATTTTATCTTTATTTTTTTCTACAAATGTAGCTATAAATTCACGATATTGTTTTGTCACAAGTGTTGATAAATAAAGAGATTTTTTTATAATATCATCAGAAACCGCCTGTATACGACTACTTGTTACTCTTACCATTGAACTCGTTTGACTCACCAGTTTTGCTTTATATTGGTCGGATTTTCCATTAACAGTGTTAGCACTTTTAGCGGCGTGAGCGGCATTAGCGGCAGACCAAGTATCCCAACGTTTCTTTGTCATGAGAAGACTATATCCATCACGCTCATTGTATTCTACCTTTGCACCCTCTTCAAATAAATCCGCTGTTTTTTCTAAAATATTCATGCCAGATATATATTCTTTATCTATTTCATCTATCTCTTTATAGATTCCCGTCTTAAATATATTACCTTTAATTTCATTTATATTATATTTAGAAGCCTCATCTATTTCAATTGTATCAACATACTCCTTTATTATTTCTTTTATATAAATTGTACTATCACTTTTATTTGTATATAAGGTAAATGCATTTATTATACTCTCGAGAGAATTATGGAATCCGCACCATTCTGCGGGGTTAAAACGACCCATAATCATACGTCTTATCATACGTTCAATATCAAGAACAGTTTTCAAAATTGCATGAATTTTATAAGAGTTATCAGAATCAATCATATTTTGAATTTTCGCATATCTCTCTTTTAATGTTGATACATTATTTAAAGGCTGCAAAAGTTGTTCTCGAAACCTCCGCATTGCAAATGCTGTTGAACATCTGTTTAAAATACTCAAAAGTGGTTTTTCGCCATTATTATTTGTAGTCGATATTAATTGCAGCTGTATTGCACTATTATATTCAAGTGTACAATGACCCTCAAACTTCAAATGGTCGGGATATATGAGATTTTTAATGATATTTTCGCTATGTTCATATCCAAATTGTATCATATAAACAAATGCGAGACGTGCATTCTCATAATTCTCGATGGAAAGTGCTTCCAAACCCTTTAATATGCCAAAATGGGAATATGCTTTTTGCAATATCTCATTCTGATATGATATTTTTTCATAATGAGAGATATTAAGGTCCCATAGTAAATGGTAAGAACGCCCGGAATCCATTTTAACACCAATAGTATCCTCTATTTTTGCTCGTTCGTCGGGTGTTAAATTGTTTCCAATAAAAACTATTTCAGAAGGTTGATACATTTGGAAACAGCGTGTAAATTCATCAATAGCAGAACTCGTGCCGCACATAACTTCATACACCCACGTGCGCCCAGTTGATACATCTACGCCAGCGATGCCTAAAGAAAAAAATCGTGTACCTATAACATCCTTGTAAATATCCCAAACAGTTACCATTAAATAATTACCATCAATTGTGTTCACAGAAACTTGCATAGATGGACTCAATATCTGCGTTAATTTCCTCTCTGGATTCGGAGGAGGCGTCACTTGTTCAATTAATACAACAGTATACCCATTATTTAATAATGTCTGAGAATGTTTCGTTAATGCATAACTTGGAAAGCCAGCCATTAAATGATTCTTATGAGTTATCTCCAAAATAGTCTTGTTTTTTCGTGATACCTGGAAATTACATAAATCTGCAATCGCATATATATCAGACGCACCTTCGTCTTGTGTATCGTTCTTTATTGCATAAATTTCAAAAAATGAACCAACCTCTATCAATACAACCGTCCTCTCGCCATATATTTTCTTATATTTATTTGTATATTCAATATAATCGTCTATTATTACCATTATGGTAACGCTTTTATTTCTAAAATACGCAAATCCTTAAATACTAGTAGGGCTGTTAGGACTATTAGGGCTGTTAGGACTATTAGGGCTGTTAGGGGGTGTATTATTGGTATTAAGTAAAACAACAGAAGGGTTTATTTGATTTATTCGTTAATTTATTATTTGATTTATTCGTTAATTTATTATTTAATTTGTTATTTGGTAAAAGGCGAGTACGTATAGCTACATCTTGAAGAACGGTTTTTTGTTTATCCTCAAGAACAATAGAAGTTACACGGTTATTTCTAAACAGTTTTGTTTTAGATGAATCGTCGTCAAAGACACCGAAACTGTCTTTATCTAATAGTATATCAGCTATTTCTACTTTATCTTGCGAAGATAAATCTAAATATTTTAAGAGTTGAGTTGCAGATGGACGTTTTTGAGCATCGTGAGATAATGTTATTAGAATAAATTTAAGAGTAAATGCAGATATTCCTAAATTTAATGTAAATTTGGGAGCTAAATTACATATTCTATATTCTATTCGTGATGTATTAATATCAAAAAATGGTGATGTTCCATAAATAAGTTCATATGCAAGACATCCTATTGCCCAAATATCCACTTTCTCATTATATGGCATTTTATATTTTTCATTATTTAATCTTATAATTTCTGGTGCCATAAATTCAAGTGTACCAACTCTTCCAATAGGTAAAATATGATTCTGATTAATTGCTAGTCCGAAATCACATAATTTTATTTTATAATCTTTTGAAAGTAAAATATTCTCTGGTTTGATATCTCTATGTACTACACCTATCTCGTGTATATATTCCACTGCTAAAAGAAGTTGTTGTATAATATTATGTATCACATATATTTCTGGAAGACGATTATTATGAAATTTACACACAAGATCACATAAATCCCCTCTTTCAGCATATTCTTGATAAAAACATATATAACAATCATCAGAATAATGAGATATATATTTAATGATATTTTCATGAGACAATTTCGATAATATCTTTATCTCATTATTTGCATATATTGTTTGGTTGTAATCTAAATATTCTTTTATATATTTTTTCAATACGTATTTTATACCTGTTTGTGTTTGCGTACATATATATAAACGTGTTGTATTTCCTGCATATATCCTTATATAATCAGAGTAACGAGCAGCAGGAGCAGCGGCGGCAGTGGTGGTGGTGGCGACAGTGGTGGCGGCGAGGGGAGCGGGCGGCGCGGCAGGTACTTTTTGAGGGTGAAACACCGGTGTTCCTTGTTGCATCCTAAATAGAAGAGACTTTATATTTTCGGAAATAAACGCATATGTAAAAATACTATCTAAAGAATAATAAATAGTATAATTAAATATAATGCAGTGTCCAGTATGTAATATACAATTAGATCTAGATGACGCAGTTACACATATTATTACAGAACATCAACTGTTTATGGTAACATATCTGTCGATGTATAATATTATTGACAACCTTGACGGTGGCGACGCCGCTCTTGACGCTAGTGGCACTGGCCTGGATGCTTCTTCAATGACTTATAATGAAAATAACGATTATGAATATCTATCAGAATTATGTGAAAGAATGGGAAACCACACTATTGGTCTATCAAAAGAAGATATTGATGAACATGCTCCAATTACTTTAATTGACTCTGATAAAAAAGAAAATTGCCCAATATGTTTAGAATCTATTTCTACAAAAATATATTTAAGAAGACTTAAAATATGTAAACACTTATATTGCGCTGAATGTATTGAAAAATGGTTTGAATCTAAGCATACATGCCCTGTTTGTAAATATGAAATTGAAGTGTCAACAGCGAAATCTTCAGCAACAAAAGTTATTGTAAGTGATGTAAGAAATGTAAGTGATGTAAGAAATGTAAGTGATGTAAGAAATGTAAGTGATGTAAGTGATGTAAGCGATGCAACCGATGTAAATTCTGTGGATTAGTTTTATTTGTTTATAATTTATAATTTATCAATAATACTTTCGACATCTTTTTTATCGGCGGATTCATCGTAGAAAATAACATTATCATCGCCTTCTTCTTGATCCCCACATCCTCCTATGCCTCCACTCGTAGTTGTCCATGCCTTTAAAATAGGAGGCGGTATTGTACTCTTTTTGGAATGTATAATTGAACTCGCTTCCTCTCTCGTATATTTATGTATAACATCAACTTTGTCCTCCTCAAAATCACGACGCGATATTATTATTAAATCCCCCTTTTCTATTAATACTTTATGCGTACTTTTACGCATATTTCCACGTATCCTTGCAACGCGCGCTATTTCATCTGTACACATAACACGAAGACGCCCGTTTCCTAATAAATCTTGAACAATCGCATATTCTTGACCATCTTCATCAGGCTCAATCACACTACGGTTTTTATCATCGCGATTTGTGCGTTTCTTGCCATTCTTTATTCTACTCTGGTACATTTCTATTTATATATTGGTTATATTGTATACACTTTAAGTAATTTTATAATAATTTTATAATAATTTTATAATAATTTTATACTTTAGGAATAACTATATTATCATAATAAAATGATAATTTAGCCTTAATAAATTTACTAAATAATACATATGTAAATGTAAAAACAGTCGCCGAATTTAATTCTTTTACTTTTTTATGTTCAAATCCATGGAACCCATCAAGTGGGAAAGGAATAAAACCGACAACATTACGAACAAAATATATTAATACACCATATAACCATACTGTCAGTATTAATTCAATTGTTAATCTTAATTTCGATTTTTTACCCTCTTTTTTTGCATCAAATTCTCCCATTATTTTATCAGTTAATATCGCAAAAGTAATAGATAACGCTATATACATAATTGTTATATAGCCAATATCAAAAATTTTAATACTTCTCATCAATATATCATGAGAAAGTGTCTCGTCACTATTACTATTATCTAAAGATATTGGTGTTTTTGTATTTTTTGCCATTTTCTATTATTATATATATCTATTATTAAATATTATTATATATCTATACAATAATTCTTCCAGCAACACCCATTGTCAACAATTCTTGTAGAAGGAGTTTCATAGAATATGGCATTCTTACTTGATTAATATCCGCGTTATTCTTACAATTATTACATTTGTAAATATTCTTCTCCGGATTCGCCGTAGCTATTAAACCACATTTGCGACATATAAATACCCTGAAATTATCCGATACATCAAGCATTCTTTCTTTCAAAAATGATGCCGCTCCATGTGCTACAATCGCATCACGTTCCATTTCGCCAAATCTCAGTCCACCTGCGCGAGCACGCCCCTCCGCCGGTTGACGTGTTAACATTACAATAGGTCCATTGCTTCCCCTTACATGTTGTTTGTCTGCAACCATGTGCTTGAGTCTCTGATAATATGTCGGTCCGATAAATATCTCAGTTTGTATCTGCTCGCCAGTTCTTCCGTTATACAGTATTTCATTTCCATATCTCTCATATCCTGATGTCTCTAGAACAGATGCTATACTCTCTACCGAACAATCTGTAAATGGCGTAGAATCTCCTCGAGCACCTATATGACAACATGCCTTACCCATAATACATTCCATCAATTGCCCCATTGTCATACGTGAAGGAATTGCATGAGGATTCATAATGATATCTGGAGTTATGCCATTCCGCGAAAAAGGCATGTCCGCCTGATGATATACCATTCCAACGCAACCCTTCTGAGCGCTCCTACTTTGTCCTGACCATATCGTGAGTCCATTTCTGCGAACATATATAATTCCCTCACCTAACGGAACTGTGCAACAGTATACTTTATCGTCGAAATCAACCCATTTATCCATAAACTTATGACCTCCGAGATTAAGCCATTTATTAACAATTGGTTCATTTTGTTTTGTAATAATTGTCAATACCCAGTAATCTGCATTAGTTTTACAAGCAGTTCCATCTTTCTTAAATAAATGATTACATTCTGTTCCTTTTTCAGACTTTAATTTTTTATTACAAGAATACCCTGCATGAAGACACAGTCTTTGAAAATCATCCGCGAGTCCCGTAGATGATGTATAATATCTCCATGTTCCGTTTTCCATTTGTCCACCATCTCCAAGACACATTGCATATACTAGTTTTTGTGATTGTTCAAGATTAAGCCAATAAGTCCATTCATTCAATCGCTTTGTAATCGCAATATGACCTCTGCCAATAAAACGAACTGCATGAGTACACCATAAATTCCATTGAACTCTTTCACCTTTTGACATATTTTTTGTCATTTTCAAACCACATTTTGCTATTGCTTCATTAAGTGCTTTCTGAACACGTGGTTTATTTGCTGCATATACAATACTATAAGGTGCAACTGACCCTTCTGCAACATATATTCCATATAGTGTAATCCAGGAATCAATATCAATTTCTATTTCAGGTTGCTCTTTTCCATTTCCATCTGTGTATTCTTCAAATCTGAATTTTGTGACACTATCGTTTTCAACTACAAGATTCCATGGTAAATCTGGCGAATCATAATCTGGTTGCCAATTATCAGTATTTTTTTTATATTTCTTTCGCATATTAAATATATCTTCCGCTTTCTCAATTTTATATTTAGCATTAACCCAATGTGATTTAATATACATACGATGATTTGGTGTAACAAGCAAACTTACATGGTTACTTTCAACAGAATACATTTTACCTTTATAATGATATGATTGCAATTCTGATGGTTTTTGATATACAAGAGCATTATCTACCATTGAAGCAACTTTGTGATCCAGTGTTAATTCACTAATTCCTACCCAGCCCAAAGTGGTAAGGATTTCGTGGTTTTTTTGAAAACATGCAACTTTGTCCCCGACGACAACTTTCCTATATTTCCTCAACCTTACCTTACAGAATTTATATCCTTCTCCATTTATTCCTGTATAATTATGGTCCACATTTCCCTCGTCATTCCCTTTTACTTGCAGACTTGTATCACGCGCATGTGTAACTCCATGAGATTTATAAGGCATTATTTTTCCAACCAATATATCATTCGGTGTTATAGATGTATTTTTTGGAATAAATCCGTCTTCGCCCAATTTATCATAATTATATGGTTTCACACGACCCGTCTCCTCTACAATAGGCTTTGTAAATACTTCTTCTTCACCTGTACTGTGATTTTTACTACACTGGTCACGATATGACTTGAAATATGTACTTGTAAATAATCCACGGTCCAATGAAGATTGATTTATCATTACAGAATCCTCCTGATTAAATCCAGTATGTGTCATAATAGCTACAACCGCATTTATACCATAAGGCATCTCGTCAGAATATGTATATCTCGAAAGCATCGTTCTTACAAGCGGTTTTTGAGGATAATGAAGAACGTGCGCCATTGTATCAAGCCGTTCATTGAAATTACTCATATATATTCCAACAGCCTGCTTCCCCATAGCACTATTCGATACCGCAAAACCATCTCCGCCAATAAACGAATGGTTATCACTTTCTACCGTAATGTCTGATATCATAATATTACGCATTTGCACCGTCTCTCCAATAGGAATGAACATCAAACTTCCTTTTAATTCAATAATAGATACCCACTGATCTAATGTCATTGCCATTTTAGTATCATTTCTATTATGCTTATTATCCTCATGTATCTTTTTCACATACCTATAATACTCTGCCTCAACAGCAATCTTCAATGTCGCCTGATGATTATAAGAATATGTGAAATTCTCTATAAAATATTCCGCATCGGTCAGTCCCGCATTTTTCGGAAAATATTTATTTACCATCTCATGTATATATTCTGATTGTTCATTTAAGGTAGTAGTGGTATTCGTATTATTCGTGGTATTCGTATTATTCGTATTATTACTGTAAAACCCACTGATATACTCTCTCTTAATAAGCAGAGTTCCATTCTCAATCCATATTGGTATGTGCGGTCGTACTCTTGTTATCAATATATTCATAAATCGTATAAATCCATGATCACGATGACCATCAGCAAATCCAATGTATCGAATGTCATCGTCATATTTCTCCATATCTTGAACCGTCTTAAATTGCAACTCCTTGTTTCCCATAATAAATCCAAGAATTCTGGCAATAATCGGTAATTTAATATCAGAAGCATTCAATAAATATAATCCAATTGATTGCAAATAATCTATCTCATTGTTATCTTGTACAGGACTATCCATAATAGTTACTTGCACTGTGGTATCAGTGTTATTTATATCCATAATGATATTTTTTGGACGAGGATAAATACCCACTTTCGTATTTTTCTGAAACCCATAAACATCACGCCATCCCTGATTTGTTATAAATTTATGGTCCTGAGTTGCCACTATAGCACGACCACTCAATGTATAAATACGATACACTGGTTTCATCGCCGGTCTGACATATTGATGAATTACTTTTGTATTTGAACTAATCATAGTAATCGGGTCAAAGCATATTACTTGGTCTCCAATTGTTATATTTTTAATAGGCTTTACACTTCCATTGACACATAGAACCGGCTCTTCTACCCAAAGACATTGATAACAATTACGCGGCGCCTGATTATGATCCATAAAGGGAATATTACCAGCAAGAACACCATTAATTAATGATGGATGTATCTCACAATGCGTGAATTTTGGAGGCATCGAAGTTCCCTTTATTCCACGATTCAAATCATTTGGAACCATCGCAATCATCGCTTTGTCAATCTCATCAACATCTAAATATTCAATAAACCCCTCCATCGTATCATCAACCAATGGCGATATAAATTTCTGAAATGTCCTGTCTTTCGTAAATTCTGTAAATGATACATTCTTCTCAATCAACTGCTGGCTTAATTGAAGAATACCAGTATCCGTATTTACTATATACAAAGGCCGAGACATTCTTCCCGCTTCTGTACTCATAGAAATGACCCCATAACGCACATCCCATGCAATAGATGTCATTGGAGGTATCGACCCATATCTTTTTAAATGACGCATATTATTATAAAATTCAACAGGATTATCATGATATCCAACAATGTCGCCATTTATTATAACTGTTACTGTATCGTCACTTCCCATTCTCTTCAAATACGCAATACTATCCGTAACACTGTCATTATACATCTTTGTACCAAGTTCTTCTATCACTTTTCTTACATAAATACTTGAAATGCTTACCGTAATGTGAGTGCTGAGTGCCATATTTTTCACAAGACCGACAGCTGCGCCCTCCGGAGTATTGTGTACGGTCGACATGTCTCCGAGAAGAAATCTCCCACTGCCTTCGACTTGCCATCCAACGAATTCTTGCACATCTTTTTTAACAAGTTCGAAAGAACTTTGCAAATAACTGGAACATTTCTTAATTGATGTAGGATTCTCGAATTTATTTAATTTTTTTCTTGGAAGAACAGTTGGTATCTCATATAAGTATTTTCCGGTAATTGTCAATTCTTTATAAGGCTTCTGACGTTTTTCGCCATTTACAGTATAAGAACATATGCCATCATTAAGATGACACGAAAATCCTAAACTTCTTGCTAAGAATTCGGTATCATAAATGATTTTATAATTAGGTTCTCCTTGACATATACGAATTTCATGTCCATTTGCTCTTACACTTCCATCCGTATCAACTAAACCAGCAAGTACACACAGCCGTGTTTTACGGTCATTTACCAAGTAATCCATAGGGATATGTTTATTTTTTACTAAACCATATTTTGCCAGTAATTTTTTTAATGGTGCTTTTTCAGTTTTATTAGGAGCAATTCCCTTCTGTGTATTATTTATTGTAGAACTAATATAATATTGATATTTAATACTATGTTTTATTGTAGCATCATTATCTACACCCCATTCAATCCATTTATCCATTAATTCTTTATCAGCTGTAGCAAATCCATAACCACATGATAATCCATCTCCTAACCACATACCAAGTATATATGGATCAAGTGCGACTTCTTTTGTTTCCCATTGAATTCCAGGGCATTTGAATGTATACAGTTGTTTTTGAACGCTCACCGGCAAAGATAGATATTTCTCAATAGTAATATCAATTACATCATCAATTTTGGATGAAAAATTCTCTAATTCTTCTTTTGTTTCAAAGGATTTAGAAGTGTATTTTAACTGTTTCTCATCAAACCATCTAAATGTGAATTTTTTATTTGCTTTTGATTTACTCGGATTACTTGGATTACTTGTATGATTTCTCGCTTTCAAAGTTAGAATATGATTATCAGTTACTGTATATCTCATGAAATTCTTTTTCGTTGGAATAATGTCATACATAGTTTTATATCCCGAACAGGTACTTTTAACCCGAATACTTTTACCATTATCATCAATGAGATAATCGCCTACAATGATATCTTTTGCTTTTTTTATTATTCCAGACCACAGTAGTATAGGAGTATCTGGTGCAAAACATTCATTTGGGCATATCACACCAAACTGTGAGTTCTCAAGTTTCCTGGGCTGCACAAGTTTTCCATTTTTCTCCATTGGTGTATTAATACGACGCAAATGTGATAGAGAACTCAGATATGACATACGATTATACATCTGTGCGACACCTTGGCGAATATTCTGAAAACTTCCTATGCTCTTTATTCCCCAATTACCAGTTGATAGAGCATAACGAAGTCCAGTCTCTATTACATTTTGCTTGAAAAATCTGTGAACATTATTTGATGTAATAAGTTGCAATGGAACATTTGGATTCGCTCTCCATAAATTCAACTCGCGAACTATGAGACTGCGAACCTCCTTTATCATTTTTCCATAACATTGACGAAATAAATTACTATATAATATTCCAGGAGTATCGATACGTTTATGCAAATAAGAATCACGATTGTCATATTCCATATATCCCATGTAAATCATTAGCAATTTCTTTACCATTGAACCAAGATAGAGTGCCTTTTTACGAAACACACCACCAACATGCGACAAGAAATCGTTTTTAATAGTATTCTTCAAAATCGCAATAGCCCGCTCAGGTTGTTCGAGATATTCTTTTGGTGTACCAGTTGTACCAAGCACTTTCAGAAGATAATTAAGTGCATCTATTTGTGTATGAATATCACATGCATCTTCAGCACATGCCGCCAATTGCGCTGAAATTCGCTGATGCTTCTTTGAATCAATATCCAATAAAATATGCGCATATATTTCTTTATCAGATTCTATGCCAAGTGCGCGAAACATTACAAACAATGGTATCTCGGAACGCATAAATGATGCATTCAATTTAATTACGTTTCCCATATGATTCGATTTTCCCGATAAATGCAAACTCGTTGTCTTCGGAGGCAGAAACATACCATCGGGCATAGAACGAATCTCCGCAAATAACCCATCACCATTTCCATTCGGCTGAAATATCAATGTCTTATTTTCACTAATGCGGTCCTGACATATAATGACTTTTTCGTTACCATTTACTATGAAATATCCACCGAAATCGTATCTGCATTCTCCAGTGGTAACATCGGGCATTTGTGTAAGTATACACGCCTTTGAACGAACCATAATTGGCAGTTTTCCTATGCAAACATTCGGAATGCTCGTTTCCTTGTGTTCAATAACTCCGTCATCATTTATGATATCTGTAATTACATTTACATCAACATAGAGATTTGATGAATATGTCAAATTATTTACACGAGCTAAGTTTGGTGTCATTAACATTTGTGAACCATCTGTTGTTTGATACACAGGTTTGGTTAAAGATGGTTGCATCACATTGAGATTAATCTTATACTTAAAATCTTTCAATTCCTGTGAATAATTATGATATACCTGTATCGAATTAAATCCCTGAATTATCTGTATTAATTTTTTATCAAGAAATTCATTCATACTTTCAATTTGATGTCTTACCAATGTATTTGCCGAATCAGGCCCTCCACTCTGATAAAAGAATTTATCGAGAATATCATCAGTCGGTAAATCATCGGGTTGATTCATAAATCGTAATTCGAGATTAGAAATCGTACGTAAACTTATAATACTAGATATGTAAAATATTTAAAAATCAAATTTTTAAGTAGATTTTTCCGTGCCCTTACGATAAAAAAATATGCATATAATGAGTAAGTGTAACAATTATATAAAATGTTAGTATTTGATACATCACCGGATGATCCTTCATTTATAGTCGTAGGGTCAAATATAAGCAAAGTTGCAGAATTTGGCTCTACATTAGATAATACATATATTTCATTATATGCAAACGACCCATTAAGTAATGTAGGATATATAATCGGTACATCAAACCAAAACCTCGCAAATCCAGTGTTTTCTATTGGAATGATTAATACGAATACAAATGCTATCTATCCCGATTTTACTATTTCAAACCATTTTATTGGTATAAATAATACAACACCTCAATATACTCTTGATACATCTGGAAATATTAATCTTTCAGGGAATATTTATAATAATGCGCTACAAACCGGATACTGGTATAATCCAAATAACTATTTGTATGTACCAAATTCGAATGTAGGCATCGGTACTTCGAGTTCTCAATACAAATTCCATGTCGTCGGAAGTACATACATTACAGGAAGTATTTATGCATCGAATCTAAAACCTTCTGCTTTTATCGATACTACAATCGCTACCAATATTTCAAGTGGTACGCTCCCTTTAACAGTTCTGCCTACTACAAATGTTACGAGTCCTGCAAGTACATATGGTTCTGGTACTCAAGTAGCACAAATAACAACTGACATATATGGACGTGTTGTTCAAGCACAAAATGTACCTATTTATATTACTCAATCACAAATTTTAGGATTAACTTCCAATGGTCTAACACCTGCAGCTATTTATGGTAATTATTCTAACTTAGTAAATATACCTTTCTATTATGATGCAAATAATACAACATATTATTTAGGTTCCGGAAACATAGGTATCGGTACAACAAATGCTAATTTAGGTAAATTACAAGTTCAAGGGGATGGATATTTTAATGGTACTTTATTTGCATCTAATTTAAATATTATAGGTGAATTGACAACTATAAATGTTGCTACAAGTAATAGTACTCAACTTGATGTTATTAATAGCGGACCTGGACCTGCTTTAAAAGTTGTGCAAAAAGACGGAAGTACAGTTTCACAATTTTACAATAATACCGGACCTGTATTCACTATTGCAGGGAGTGGGAGTATCGGAATAGGCAGCAGCATTCCCACTGTTCCCCTAGATATCGTAGGAAATGTGAAAATATCAGGTGGTACAATAAGCGGAGGTGGTCTTGTACAATCTGCATTTACAGATACCACGAATGCTACAAATATTACATCAGGAACACTATCTGCTTCGAGATTGCCAAATACAACTGTTACTTCCGGAAATTATGGAACCGCAAATTCGAATGTTATTTTAAATATCGATAGTACTGGTCGCATACTATCTGCCGTAAACTATAATATACAAATTGCACCCGGTCAAGTAACTGGTCTCTCTACCGTTGCAACATCTGGAAATTATAATGATCTTATTAATAAAACTTTTATTTTAAATGGTACTGCAGCCTATTATTCCGGAGGAAATATCGGTATTTCAACAAATACACCCGATTCTTTATTAACAATTGGCGGAGGAGTAACAGATACAACAAGTACTCTTAAAATAAACGTATCTGATTCAAGTGTTGCAGGCGCAATAACTGATAGAATCTATTTAACATCTCTCGGAGCATCAAATACTAGAATAAGTCATTCAGCTACGAGCAATTTATATATATATGTTGGTCAATCGAATAATACAGGAAATTTTCATCTTATGTCTGGTGCCGTAGGCCTAAATCAATATCAAGACAGAATTACGATTAATAATAATGGATACGTTGGTATTAATAATTCAACACCAAATTATACATTAGATTTAGTAGGTAATTTTAATTTAAGTGGAAGTTTTTATAATGGTGGTAACAGCATTGCTACTGCAGGTAAAATTGTTGCATCTGCATTACCCACAACAACAGTCGTCGCAGGAAGTTATGGTCTCGCTTCTTCAAATACATCTATAATTGTCGATAGCACAGGACGTATTGTAAGTGCATCGAATATTGGTATTATCTTACCAGTTGGCCAAGTGACTGGTCTTGCCCCTTCAGCAACTATAGATACGACAAATGCAGGAAATATTACAACCGGTACACTGTCGAGTGCGCAATTCCCGACAACAACCGTCATTGCAGGAGGATATGGCGCATCTGCTTCTAATATCAGTATAGCAGTGGATGCTACAGGTCGTATTGTAAGTGCTTCAAATATTGGTATTATCCTGCCAGTTAGTCAAGTGACAGGACTCGCACCATCAGCAACCATAGATACTACAAATGCTGCAAATATTTCGAGTGGAACACTGTCTGCTTCGCGATTACCTGGTACAACTGTCACAGCAGGAAATTATGGTCTTGCTGCTTCTAATATAACTATATCTGTAGATACAACTGGTCGCATAACAAGCGCTACAAATATAGCTATTATCCTACCAGTTGGACAGGTTACAGGACTTGCACCATCTGCAACCATAGATACTACAAATGCGGCAAATATTACAAGCGGCACGCTGTTAAGTGCGCGATTACCTAGTACAACCGTCACTGCAGGAGGATATAGCGCTGCCGCTTCAAATGTAGCTATTTATGTAGATAGCACTGGACGTATCCTAAGTGCTTCGAATATTGGTATTGTGCTGCCAGTTGGCCAAGTGACAGGACTTGCACCATCTGCAACCATAGATACTACAAATGCAGGAAATATTGCGAGTGGGACACTGTTAAGTGCGCGATTCCCGACGACAACTGTGACTGCTGGAGGATATGGCGCAGCTGCTTCTAATATCAGTATAGCAGTGGATGCTACAGGTCGTATCGTAAGTGCTTCAAATATAGGTATTGTGCTTCCAGTTGGACAGGTTACAGGACTTGCACCTTCGGCAACCATAGATACTACAAATGCTGCAAATATCTCAAGTGGGACACTGTTAAGTGCGCGATTCCCGACGACAACCGTTGTTGCAGGTGGATATAGCGCTGCCTCTTCAAATGTAGCTATTTATATAGATAGCACAGGACGTATTCTAAGTGCATCGAATGTAGGTATTGTGCTGCCAGTTGGCCAGGTGACTGGTCTTGCACCATCTGCAACCATAGATACTACAAATGCTGCAAATATTGCGAGTGGGACTCTTTCTGCTGGGCGATTACCAACGACAACTGTTGTTGCAGGTGGATATGGCGCAGCGGCTTCTAATATAACTATAAATGTTGATAGCACCGGTCGTATAACAAGCGCTACAAATGTTGGTATTATCCTACCAGTTGGACAAGTGACTGGTCTTGCACCTTCGGCAACCATAGATACAACAAATGCTGCAAATATTGCGAGTGGGACTCTTTCTGCTGGGCGATTACCAACGACAACCGTCGTTGCAGGTGGATATGGCGCAGCGGCTTCTAATATAACTATAAATGTTGATAGCACCGGTCGCATAACAAGCGCTACAAATATTGGTATTATCCTACCAGTTGGACAAGTGACTGGTCTTGCACCTTCGGCAACCATAGATACAACAAATGCTGCAAATATTGGAAGTGGCACACTACCTTTAGGAAGATTACCCACTACAAATATATCTACATATGGTGGTCCTTATGGTTCTGCGACTCAATCTTCTGTAGTTACTACTGATGCATATGGTCGCGTCACTGCTGTTTCTTCAACAAATATTTCAATTACATCAAATGCAGTTTCAGGATTATCAAAAGTTGCCGGCACTGGTGTTTATAATGACCTTATAAATGCTGCATTTACATATTCTCCGACTGGAACTACATATTATAACGGGACAGGCAATGTTGGTATTGGAACACAAACTGCTGTTTCGGCATTACATGTTATGGGAGATATATTAGCTTCGGGTAAACTTGTAGCATCTAATTTAATTATATTAGGAGAATTAACAACCGTAAATACTACGACAAGTAATAGTACTCAACTCGATGTTATAAATAATGGCACAGGTCCAGCCTTAAAAGTCGCACAAAATACACCAGATACTGTGGCAGAATTCTATAATAATGGTAGCATTGCAATGCAAATTTCTGCAAGCGGCAATATTGGTATAGGTACAAAGAATGCAACGTCAACATTATACGTCCAGGGAACAACAACAATAACTGGAAATATAAGTGCAGGAAATTTAGTCACTTCTGCATTTACTGATACTACAAATGCGGCAAATATTGGAAGTGGTACACTGTCGAGTGCACGACTCCCTTCTACCACCGTGACTGCAGGTGGATACGGCGCAGCTGCTTCAAATGTAGCTATTTATGTGGATAGCACAGGACGTATATTAAGTGCATCAAACGTAGGTATTATCCTGCCAGTTGGCCAGGTTACAGGACTTGCACCATCTGCGACCATAGATACTACAAATGCTGCAAATATTGCAAGTGGGACTCTTTCTGCTGTGCGATTACCGACAACAACCGTCGTTGCAGGAGGATATGGCGCAGCGGCTTCTAATATCAGTATAAATGTCGATAGCACAGGACGTATCTTAAGTGCATCAAACGTAGGTATTGTGCTACCAGTCGGACAAGTAACAGGACTTGCACCATCGGCAACGATAGATACTACAAATGCGGCAAATATCTCAAGTGGGACACTGTCGAGTGCGCGATTCCCGACAACAACCGTCACTGCAGGAGGATATGGCGCGACTTCTTCAAATGTAGCTATTTATGTTGATGCTTCAGGACGTATTTTAAGTGCATCAAATGTAGCTATTGTGTTACCAGTTGGCCAAGTTACAGGACTTGCACCATCAGCAACGATAGATACTACAAATGCATCGAATATAACAAGTGGTACAATATCATCTAATTTGTTTCCAACTACAGGAGTTAGTGCAGGAGTTTATGGAGATGCTAGTCATATACCTCAAATCAATATTGATGCTACAGGAAGAATTATATCATCTTCAACAAATCAAGTAAGTATAACAACTGGTCAAGTCAGTGGATTATCATATACAGCATTGTCTGCAAATAATCTTGTGAGTCCTCCATCTGCTGGTACATACGGAACAGCTGCCTCTGGATATGTTCCTATAATAACAATTGATGTATATGGACGAGTTACATCTGCATCGAGTGCACTATTAACAGTACCGACTTCGCAATTATATGGATATATTACGCTTTCACAAATATCAGGATTAGCAGCATCAGCAAGTACTGATACAACAAACGCAGCAAATATTACAAGTGGAACATTATCTACAGGACGTTTACCAACAACAACCGTCACTGCAGGAGGATATGGAGGCACCTCTTCAAATGTAGCTATTTATGTTGATGCTACAGGACGCATTTTAAGTGCATCAAATATAGGTATTGTATTACCAGTTGGTCAAGTGACAGGACTCGCTCCTTCGGCTACTATTGATACAACAAATGCGGCTAATATTAAAACTGGTACATTATCCTGTAATTTATTACCAACTACAAATATAAATACATATGGTCAATTTGGTTCTGCTAATCAAGTACCAATAATTACTACTGATAGTTTTGGTCGAGTAGTAAATTTACAAAATCAAACAATAAACTTAACAGTTGCAAATTTACCATCATCTTCTGTAAACGCCGGGACATATGGTTCAAGTACATCTATACCAACTTTTACAGTCGATGGATATGGTCGTATAACTCTTGCATCAAATAATGCTATTGTATTATCTGGTGTAGCCGCATCAGGACAATATAGTAATTTAATGAATATCCCATTTGTATATAATAATACAGGCACAGGTGCTGCAGCATCTAACATATACACACCATCTTATGTATATAATGTCGGAATTGGTATGTCAAACGCAACTGCATATCCATTAGACGTAAATGGAATAGTTCGTGCAACACAATTTATAGGAGACGGCAGTTTACTTACGGGGATTGTAACGAGTGGTGGAGGCGGTGGTAGTGGGGGAGGAAATAGTCAATGGATATCTTCAAATCAATATATATATGTAACAAGTAATGTTGGAATAGGTATAACTATTGTTAGTGCAAATAATGCACTTCAAGTACAAGGAAATGCCTCTATAACATCATTAACAACTTCAAATATAATAACATCAAATATTACAATACTCAGTTCAACTGCATTTCTATCAGGAGATACACAAGTGTATAGGTCAGCATTGCAAACGAATCCTATAAGACAATTTTTTACTGTAGGTGTATCTGGACAATCTAATTTTACATTATCATCACCAACTGTAGGAAGATATACTGCATATGGAAGCAATGTTGAAATATATCAAAATGGTATTAAATTAGGATATCAAGATATCAATAATAATGATTATAGTGTATCTACAATAACAAATTCGGTATCTACAGGATTTAGTGTAACACTTGTAAATGGAGCAAATCTTGGCGATTATATTGATATTACTATATGGCCTCAACTTGTAAGTACAAATCTTATACTTCAACCAGGATATGTATATCAACAGTTCTATGACTTATGGTCTGCTTCAAATAACAATGTATATTATAATAAAGGATATGTGGGTATAGGAACAGCACTTCCATCGTATCCTTTACATGTCGCGGGTAATATATACACCACAAATAGTATTATATCATTTTCAGATATAATTAATAAAACAAATATTGAAACAATACCGAATGCTTTAGATACTGTTAAAAAATTAAGAGGAGTCACATATAATCGCATAGACAGTGGAGAACAACAGATTGGTCTCATTGCACAAGAAGTATTAGAAATAGTACCAGAGGTCGTTTCTAAGACAAAAGATGGCTTGGCCGTTGCCTATGGAAATATTGTTGGTTTATTAATAGAATCTATAAAAGAATTATCAGAAGAAGTAAAAGTATTGCGAAATATTATTCATTCCAATTCCAACTCCAACATAGTAGTTCAATAAATTTATAGACCTTTGATATTTTACAATGGACGATTAAATCCAAAAAAAATATCAAAGTTGCGGTGTTTCTCAACTATTTTTTTGATATGATTATAAGTAAATCACGAATTTCCATTAATAGATTCATATATTTATCATCATCTTTTTTAATAACTTTTTCAGTATTATTTTTGGCATCTTTTTTAATAACTTTTTCAGTATTATTTTTGGCATCTTTTGTTTCTTTAAACTTTTTAAATTCATCAATATCTATATTCATTATATTACAAGCATTTTCAATTGATATATTATCATCTGTATTTATTAAATTTATTGTATGTTGCATTATCCTCATTTTAATACTTATTGAAGTTCTTTTATGAATTTTTGCAATATCATCAATTGGTATTTTATTATTTACTTGTTCCAATAATTCGTCATCTTCTTCTTTTAACCATTTTAATCCAGCTCTTTCAGTATCAGGATTATTTCGTAATTCAAGAATTCTTCCATGAAATGATGTCAATGATGTCATTTATTAATTAATAATGAGCTTATTTTTAAATAAAAATTAAGATACATTTTTAAATTAAAAATTAAGATACATTTTTAAATAAAAAATTAAGATACATTTTTAAATAAAAATTAAGATACATTTTTAAATTAAAAATTAAGATACATTTTTAAATAAAAAATTAAGATACATTTTTAAATAAAAATAAAATAAGAACTATTAATAGATTACTTTGATGTTAAGTAAAAAAGATAAAGACAAGATCTCTATCTGTATAAAAGAGAAAGCTAATTTTGGAAAAATAGATAATAGGAATAAGTTTGATCATCCAGAATTCAATCCGTATGAAACAGCAAATGACATAAGTAAAATAGCGCCAAAATTAAATAAATTACTAGAAACCATAAGAGAGCTAGATGATAAAGATCTAAAAGAAAAAGGTATGTTATTTAAACATTTTATTTATTCGGATATTAAGAATAATTATGGTGTGAAATTAGTTGCGTCTGCGTTAAAATCAAATGGCTATTTTCACGCATATAAGTTAACAAAGACAGCTCGTGGTCAATCTTTTACAATTGATAATAAAACAATAGCAGAAAATAAAAGTAATTGTTTTGCAACTTTAACATCATCAACATTTTTTGATAAAGAAGTTGGTGTAAATTTTCGCAAAGAATTATTGGGGCGTTTTAATGCTCGTCCAGAAAATAATCATGGAGAACAGATACGCATTATCATTCTTGATTCTGGTTTTAGAGAAGGAGTAGATTTATTTGATATTAAATATGTGCATATTTTTGAACCCATATTAACACCATCAGATCAAAAACAGGCTATAGGACGTGCAACAAGATTTTGTGGACAAAAAGGAATTCAATTCAATTCTTTAAGAGGTTGGCCACTAGAAGTGTATCGTTATGAAACAACAATACCAAAAGAAATACGTAAATTTATATTAAAAAACTTACCATATCTAGAACCAGCAAAAACATTCTTTGAATTGTTCTTAAAATATAGCAGCATTGATCCTCGTAAATTAAACTTTGCAAATGAATTAGAGAAAACTGTGATTCTAGGTGCCGTAGATAGATACTTAACAAATAATATACATAACTTCAAGATTGAAACAGATACAGAAGAGTTCTATATTGATAAATTATTTCAAGGAGGTAAACAATTATCAAAATATCAAAGTACACAAAAGATGATTAGAGAAAAGTTTGGAAAATATAAATGGCCACAAACAAAAATAGAGAATGGATGTCTTTCACCATCTGTTGGTAATGTCAAAGGTTCAACAATTGTTGAATTTTCTCCAACACAAGACTTTATACGTAACTATTTTACATCTAAATCATCTCAAAAAGGTATGTTATTGTTTCATGGAGTAGGCGTTGGAAAAACATGTACTGCTATTGCAACAGCATCAACGTCATTTGAGAAAGATAACTATACTATTATATATGTCACTCGTCATACATTAAAAGGAGATGTATGGAAAAATATGTTTGGACAAGTTTGCAGTTTAGTAGTTCAAGATTATATGAAAAAAGGCATGAAAATACCAGAGGCAACCGCTGCAAGAAATCGCTTGATTTCTGATGGTTGGTTTACACCTTTATCATATAAACAATTTAGTAATATGATTGGAGGAAAGAATACTTTATATCAAGATTTAGTTAAACGAAATGGCAAAGAAGATCCACTTCGAAAAACATTAATAATTATAGATGAAGCACATAAGTTATATGCACCAGATGTATCAGGAGCAGAGAAACCAGATATAGATTCGATAAAGAAAATGTTGTTGAATTCATATGAAAAATCAGGTAATGAAAGTGCACGTTTACTTCTTATGACAGCAACACCTTATACAGATGATCCAGTTGACATGATGAAATTGTTAAATTTAATTCGTAAGCCATCAAAACAATTACCAGAAACGTTTGAAGAATTATCAGAAAAATATTTAGATATAAATGGCAAATTTACTGAAAAAGGAAAACTAGAATTTCTAGATGACATTGCAGGTCAAATTAGTTACTTAAATCGTGAAAAAGATATTAGATCTTTTGCATATCCAATATTTCATGATATAAATGTTCCTATGTCTGATTATGAGTTCAAAGATTTAATAAGAGAGCAGTTAAGAATTGAATATCAAGTAAATGACAAACGTACACAACTGAATAGATATAAAACAAAAATTGCAAATGACATAAATGTTTTTGAAGAAACCATTAATAAAGAAGTACTAAAAGAAAAAGATTATTTATCAAAAGAATTAGATAAATGTTTAAATCTTCTTCATGAAAATAGATTGAAGAAAGAAGCTGAGATAAAGGATAAGATAGATAGAAAAAAAGAAGACTGTATTAATGAAAAGAAAGAATGTACTGAACTAATAAAAGATGATTATATTGAAGAAATAGAAGACTTAAAAGATGAATATAAAGATCTTATAAACGATTGTCCAAAGAAAGACAAACAATGTAAGGATAATCTTAAAAAAGAATTAAAAGAAAAGTTAAATGAAGTTAAAGAAAAACAGAAGTTTGATTTGAAAGAAATATGTAATAAACAAGCTAAAAAATGCTTAGATGATTTGAAAGAAGAGTTTAAACTTGAAAAAATACTAATGAAACCAGAGGACAGGACAGAATGTAATAAAATTGAAGAAGAGATTAAAGATGTTAAAAAGATATATAAAGAGCGGTTTGAGAAAGTGAAAGAAGAAGTTAAAAAATCATCAAATATTGAATCTTATATTGAAGAACTGAATGATAAAATAGAAGATTTAAATAAATCAAAGGTTGAATTAAGTAATCAAATATTAAAAGATAAAAGTCAAAGAACCGCATTAGAAACATGTTTGAAAAAAGACAAACTTGTACCAGCGTATAAATTAATGCTTAAGAATGAGATACCAATTACAGAAGACACGGAAACAAAATCTGATTCAATAGATGGTGTAGCTACAATTTTAAAAAATAAGGATGCGAAAAAAATTTATATAATAAGTGGGCATGGAAATGAGAATGTAATAAATTTTGATAAAAGATTTATAATGCCTAAGAATAAAGTATTGATAGTTTTTCCAGTTTGTTCAAAACCAAATTATCTAAATACAGTATGTGATTTCTTTGATGTATTTAATGATAAAAATAATTTAGATTATTTATCTGATCCAATAAAGTATAAAAATTTACTATATAATAAGATAGGACATACTATCCGTGCATATTTACCAGGAGAAAATGTACCAGAAATTACAACAGATCTATTTTTATCATTTGATAAAAGAAAAACAGTCATTGTAAAATCAGGTGTGTATCCGATTGATAATTTTCAACCAATTAACCATGATAAAATTACAATACCATTTCCAGAATATGAATTTAATTTAGGCAACAATAAATGTTTAAAATATAGTGGAATGATTGATTCGCCAATCGATTATAGTGCAAAAATTCACAAAGAAATATATAGAGGAAATCTATATAAACCTGCTTCAAAATTAGAAAGCTATAATACATTAAAGTATAGATCATTTAAGCTAAGTGATATAATGAAAGATGTGGGACCTGGAATTTATTACTATATTGGTTGTCGGTCATCAAATAAAATAGTAAAAGATTATTCAAAAATATTAGAAAACAGTAATAAACAACAAGAAGCAGAAGATAGAGATAAAAAGATAAAAGAATTAAAATTAATAAAAACACATGAAACATCTAATAATAAGAGTAAATCATCTAGTAGTACAACAAGTATCATCAAAGACAAAGACCAAAACAAAGACAAAGACATAAAAAGAACAAAATTTACAAATGAAGACAAGAAGACAGTTAAAGAAATAAATGATTTGATAATTCCATACTTTTTAGAATCAAAATCAACGTTTGAAGATAAAACTAAAGAATGGTATACAATACTTTCTGAGATGCCAAACAGATTACCAGTTACTCAAACAATAGAAAAGGTAAAAGCATATGAGTATGTATTAAATAAGCCAAATCTAATTAAAGAAGTATTCAAATATAAAAAATTAATGAAAGGTAAACAAGAGTATAAAGAAATACGATCAACAACAGAGTTTACTTATAAAAAGAAATATGTAATTAAAGAAGAACTCATTGGCTATATTAAGATGGGAATAGTTGATTTTACTTATAAGATTTCTTCAACAAAATTATTAGAACTTTTTAAAAAGTTGGAAAAGAAGAAAAATAAAATAATTGAACTTCCAAAAACAACAGAAGAATGGGAAACTAATAATGATAGTGAATTACTACATGTACTTATACAAACAGCATTAGATAATTTGTAAAAATTGATATAAATAAAACCAAATTAGAATAACAACAATGAGACAAGATAAGGCTGAAAAATATTATGAATTGGCAACTAGTTTTGCGAATATATTTTCAAAAGATCCAGCGACGAAGGTAGGTACAATAATTTTAGCACCAGATAGTTATCAAGTATTGACAATGGGTTACAATGGAATGCCGCGAGGTATTGATGAAACAATAGAAGAACGATGGGATACTTTCTTCATTATAATTTAGAAATATTATAATATTATTCATAAAATATAGCTACAAATAGAAAATAAAAATACTTAAAAATTTATCTTGTTGTAAATAAAATGGAAAAAATGGAGGTAAATGTAAATAAAAGATGTCGTCTTTATATTGATATGTTAATGGCAACTGGTTTCCATAGAAATACAAGAAAGGAAATATTTTTCGATGACTTTAAAAATATTAACAAAGAATGTGTTTTAGATACATCAGATATGAAAAATATACATACATTCTTAACTAAAATATATTCTAAACATAAGCGGTAATAATTGACATTTTCTGAAAATTTGAAATTAAATTTGTAGCTATATTATATTTACTTTTAGACAAAATATAAAGAAAATAAAGAAAATAAAGAAGAAAGATGAGTCGTAATCCAATTTATATGAGTGATAAGATTTATGACCAAATTTCTGTGAGAATTCGAGAAACATATCCAAATGCCTGTATTCTTTTTATAGATGAAGTTTTTAATGAAACTCTAGAGATTGCTTATAATGAGCGCAAAAATAAAATAACAGAGCAAAAAGGAGGCATACCTCCAGAAGAAATCCTTTTATTCCACGGAACCCATGCAAATATTATTGATAAAATTGTTTGCGAAGGTTTTGACCCGCGGAAAAATGTAGCTGCTGCATATGGACCAGGAACCTATTTTGCTAAAGCTGCAGCATATAGTTTCAATTATATGAAATCGCCAGATTCAAAAGGAATAAGTTATATGTTTCTATCAAATGTACTTATAGGAAAAAAGATACAATATATATTCTCTAAAAAGGGTATTTCGAATGCGAATGCGGGTGCTATTCACAATTATGTAGATAATGTGGAAAATCCATCAATTGTAGTAACTCCTTATCCTGATGGAGCGTATCCAAAATATATCATTGCTTTTCATAAAAATGCGAGAAATTAAGAGGAATGAGCAGCAGATGCGTGCGTAGCAGCGGCGGGGCAAACAATCATACCATATGCATTATAGACACATTTCGGTTTTACATTATATTGTTTATTCATTGATGGATTAATTTGTACAGTATATTCTTTTGCTTGATTTTCCCATTCAGTCGATGGAATAGCATGTAAAGAAGATCTATCCCCTAAATCATTATTATTTGTAGAATTCGGTTTTTGGCTTGGCAAATTAGCAATCCATCCTTTATATTCTTTTATGCGATTTTCATATGGTGTAGAAGGCGCCACGCCACCTAAAGATTGTCTATCCGCGAATTCATTATTTTCCTGAGTTTCATTAATAAATGCATAATGCATATTATACTATTATCACTATCTAAGTAATATATAAAAATAATTCTAACAGTGGTCACATATGTAAATAATTTTGTCTTTATCTTTATCTGTATTTGTATCTTTGTTTGTATTTGTATCTTTGTTTGTATTTGTATCTTTGTTTGTATTTGTATCTATTTTATTAATAAAAATATCATCAATATTATCATGACAATGGAATTTCGCAACTTTTACTTTTTCTATTAAATCTACAAGTCCTCCTTTATTCAAATATTGAATAAGATCAATTTTTATACGACTAATAACTTTTTCAATAGTATTGTAGTCTGGATGTTCTATATCAATCTTACTTTGCCATCCCCAAAATAAATCGCCCGATATTTGGAATGTTTTATAAACCATTTTGGGGTTTTTGGGGGAATGTCTATGCCTATATTATAAAATAGCTATCTTTTTAAGTTGTTTTTTGGCGCCGGCAGCGGGCAATTTTATTTTCCAAAGCTGTTTTTAGACTTTTGAAATTTTAAAATGGACGATTTTTATAATATAATATAGTAATATTATCTCTAAACATGTCAGCGATGATTTAAAACTTAGAGCAATTCAATAGTATCTTAAAAATAATAATTATGATGAACTGCTGATATTTTTGATGTTCCTGCTACTTCATTGAAAAAGTGGGTTGAAAGATATAATAAAACTGGAGATTTACGCCGTGCTAGGTTTTGTTTTCTCACTCATTTCTGTTAAACTTAAATTTAGATAATTAGGGAAAAAATCGAATTTGTAAAAAAAATGACAGCAAAAATTAAAAATTTGATTTGCTTTTAAATTTCAAACTAAAACTGTAATACAGACAGCGTGACGACATCTCGTGTTTCTGAGCAAACTTATAACCGCTCTAGTAACATTTGCAGACTAGAAAATATTAAAGTATATACATTACCAGAAGAATATTATTATAGAAATAATTATCTAGGTAATGAGGCTAATAGTTTAATCCATGCTTATAATGATTTAAATGATTTAAATTAAATCATTAAAAAAAAGTAATTAATTAGTAGATATGCTTAAAAAAGAGCTCGACGATCTCTTTAAGAAGTTAGGTAAAAATAAAAACAAAGTTGCTATTTTAAATAAAATAGTCAAATATGCAAGTGATAACAATGCCAATTATAAAGAAGTTATTTTAGCTTTACAAGACGCTAAAAATGTAAATCTTTTTAAACAAGCACAAGCACAAGCTATGGAACTAGAACAATTTGGTGGGGTAATAGGATGTTTTGGAGTTGGAAGAAAGTGTTCATCAAAAGTATATACAATAGTAGAAGCAGAAGCAGAAGCAAAAAAAGAAGATGATTTAATATTATTAGAAGAATTATATAATAAAAACAATTATAAGTTAGATAAATACAACACATATGATAGTTTAAGGCATAATTGTTATGAAATATTGAGAATTATGAAATCTTACATAGATGATGAAGAAATTCAATTATATGGCTGCAGAACTTTAAATAATATTTTGGATAAACATAGTTATAAAGTCAATATGAATAACAAAGAAAAGACATATATACTGAATGCGGGCGGCATTGAGGCTGTTCTGGCTGCCATAAAAGAGCATTTAAATAACGCCGACATCCAGAACAGCGGCTTCGAGGTGCTGCTTAAAATCGCAGATTCATATGATAAGATGAAAAAGGTGGTTACTGCAGGCGGCATTGAGGCTATTGTGGCCGGCATAAAAGCACATTTAAATAATGTCAAAATCCAGAAGAGCGGCTTCAAGATACTGCGTTATTTAAATACGCTTTCACCTAAGTACATAATTAAAGTGGTTGCTGCAGGCGGCATCGAGGCTATTGTAGCCAGCATGAAAGAGTATTTAAATAACGCCGACATCGAGAATGAAAGGTTCGAGATGCTGTTAAAAATTGCTGATTCACCTAAGTACATAATTAAAGTGGTTGCTGCAGACGGCATTCGGGCTATTGTGAATGCCATGAATGCGCACCGGACCGTGGCGGTGGTGCAGGAATCCGGCTGCAGGGCGCTGTGGATGATCACTAATCTGGCTGAAAACAGACTAAAGCTGGATGAGAACAGACTAAAGCTGGCTTCCGAAGGCGGCATCATGGCGGTGGTGGCCGCCATGGAGGCACATTTACAAAACGCTACCATCCAAGAGATCGGCTGCGCGGCGATCGGCAACATCGCCAAACTGGCTGATAACCAGCCGAAGGTGGCGGCTGCGGGCGGTATCGAGGCGGTAGTGAAAGCGATGAAGGCGCATTTAAATAAAGACAATATCCAGCTATACGGTTGCTTGGCGCTACGCAACATCGCTGCACTGGCTGAGAACAAGCAGAAGGTGTCGGATGCGGGTGGCATTGAGGCAGTGGTGGTCGCCATGAAAAAGTATTTACAAAACGCCAACGTCCAGGAGCAAGGGTACTGTGCTCTTTGGAACATCGCAAATGATGAGAACATACCAAGAGATGTGAGTGCAGGCGGTATCAAGGCAATGGTGGCCATCATGAAGGTACATTTACAAAACGCCGTCGTCCAAGAATACGGCTTGGAGCTAATCAATATCGCATTTCTGGATAATGATAAATTGTCAAAAATTGTGCGCGCCGGCGGCATTCAGGCTATTGTGGAAGCCATGAAGGCGCATTTACAAAATGTCAATATCCAGAATAAGGGCTGCTGGGCGCTGCGCATTATCACGAGTGTGGTTGATAACGATAAAACAGTAGTTGATGCAGGCGGCATCGAAGCGGTGGTGGCCGGAATGAAAGCTCACCCTGGCGCCGTCGCTGTCCAGAAGCAGGGTTGCTTGGTGCTGCGAAACATCATGATGTTGGTTGATAATAGAGTAGCTGATGCGGGCGGCATCGAGGTGGTGGTAGCCGCCATGAATAAGCATTTACAAAACGCTGATGTCCAGGAATACGGCTGCAGGGCGCTGAGCTACATCGCATTATTGCCTGATAACCAACCGAAGGTGGCAGCTATGGGCGGCATCAAGGCGGTAGTGGCCGCCATGAATGTGCATTTACTAAATGGTTTCGTCCAGAGATCCGGCTGCGAAGCGCTGTTGACCATCGCAGCAGATATGAATAATATACCATTAATTCATAAATCAGTTGATGGTTCAAATATTATTAATAAATGTCCTAAATTAAAAAAATTACTAGATGATTTTTCTACTGATAAAATGATAGAAATTAGTATTGATTTTATTAATAATAATAAAGCTACTTTAAGTTGTGAAGAATTACTTGATGATATCAGATATTTTGATAATCATATTTATCAAAATGGAAGAACTGTCACAGAGTGTGGTCATGTTTTTCATAAAGATTGTTTAGATACATGGAAGGAAAAAAACTCCAAATGTCCTATGTGTAGAAATAAATTAACACGTGGTGGTAATGAAGAAGATGAAGAAGTATGTCCAATATGTCTTGAAGAGTTCAAAATTAACCCAGTCATATTTGAAAAAATATCATCTAGTTATAATGTGTTTAGAGAAATACTAGAAAGAGAAAGAGAAAGAGAAAGATGTAATGATGATAATATAGTTGAATTGAGAAGACGTATAGAAAAATATAATCCTAATCCAGAAACTCAAGCGGGACCTAGTACTGAAGGAGGAAAGAAAAAGATGAAAAGATGAATAATGTGTTTTTGTTTTGCTAGCTTAAATAAAAAAAAAGTAAATTAGTAGATATGCTTAAAAAAGAGATCGACGATCTCTTTAAGAAGTTAGGTAAAAATAAAAACAAAGTTGCTATTTTGAATAAAATAGTCAAATATGCAAGTGATAACAATTCCAATTATAAAGAAGTTATTTTAGCTTTACAAGACGCTAAAAATGTAAATCTTTTTAAACAAGCACAAGCTATGGAACTAGAACAATCTGGTGGGGTGAAAGTATATACAGATGCAGAACTAGAAGCAAAACAAAAAAAACAAGAAGCAAAACAAAAAAAACAAGAAGCAACAGATTTAAATACATTAAAAGATATAGATAAGTTACTAAATACTAATAAATCAATTACGCAATCAGTAAAGAATATGTTTAGTTCTACAGAAACAAAATCTAATAGTATAATGAATATTATGAAAAATAATATAAATAATATAGATATCCAGAAATTTGGCTGCAAATTGTTAGTTCATATAGTTAATTATTCTAATTTATCAGATATTATAGTTCAATCTATCATAGAAACAATTGTAAATACCATGGGGAAACATATAAATGTTTTCGAAATCCAGGAATCCGGATGCACGATTCTATATATTATAATAAAACGCTTTGGTAATAACAGCACGAAGGTGGCTGCCGCGGGCGGCATTGAAGCGGTGATGAATGCTATGAAGCGTTGGCCGGATAAGGTTGAATTGCAAAAAAAAGGCTTAAATATACTGTATATAATTACGTTAGAATCAGATGCTAACAAAAAAAAAGTAGAAGAAGCAAATGGTATCGAGATTATAGTTTCTGCTATGAAACGTATTCATAATACGCATTATAAGTTGTTTGGTTTGAAAACTTTAATTAATATTGCAGCAGATAAAAAGAAAATTATCAATTATATATATAAAAATATTTCTACTTCAAAACCTCTTATAGATCTAGATCATAGTAGTTATATAGATGAACTATTTTCAAATAATATAATAATAGAATATTTAAATTCGGATGATAAAGGTACCGTTATATTCGGATTAGATATTATAAAAGATTTTTTTATAAAAAAACAATCTATATTTATAGGTACACTACTTTCAAATGATATCGAACGAACAGTAATAAATACAGTCATGAAGAACTACTTAAATAATGAAGATATTCAGACTAAATGCATCATGATACTTTATGAATTAATAGATTATAGTTATAGTTATAACATAAAATATTCGGTAATGAATAAAATGGTAAATGCAAACTACATTTACGCTGTGATAGCAGCCATGAAGAAACATAAAGAAAAAGAATCCGTCCAGGAACAAGGCTGCATTGCACTTTATAAAATTATTACATATCATAAATATGAAACTGATGTAACTTACACATATGATATTGATATTATGCTTGAAAAGAATGCTATAAATATATGTGATCAAGATGGCATCGATGCAATCATTGATGCTATGAATAAATATCCTGATGAATCAAATCTTCAAAGCAAGGGCTCAGATGTGCTGTTAAAAATCTTAAAGTTATTTACCTTTAGCAGTAATAGAGAATTAAAAGAAAAAAAAGATCAAGTAATAGATGAAGTAATAGATAAAATAATAAATAAAGGCATTGAAAGGGTGTTTGAAGCCATAAAAAATAATGTAAACAATCGTTGTTGGTGTGATATCATAAAAATTATTGCCGAAAAAAATAATGATAATAGAAAAAAAATTATAGATAAAGGATTTTACACTAATAAATTCAATGAAATCTGTAATATTGAATCATTAGAAATAACTAAATTAATAAATTATGATTTAAAATCTTCTGATTATTCTGCTGCTTTTTTTGATAAATTGAAGATAATATTAGTGAATGATTATTTATTAAATATATTTTTAGAAAATAATGGTATCGAGGCGGTGGTCGCCGCCATGAAGGCGAATTTACAAAACGCAGCCTTCCAGGAATCCGGCTGCAGGGCGCTGCGCAACATCGCTTTCCTGGCTGATAACAGGCAGAAGGTGGCGGCCGCGGGCGGCATCGAGGCGGTGGTGGCCGCCATGCAGGCGCACGCGGGCGTCGCCGCCGTCCAGGAGCAGGGCTGCTGGGCGCTGTGCAACATCGCAGTGCTGGCTGATAACCAGCCGAAGGTGGCGGCAGCGGGCGGCAGCGAGGCGGTGGTGGCCGCCATGAATGCGCATACAGGCGTCGCCGCCGTCCAGCAATATGGCTGCGCGGCGCTGTGCAACATCGCGTTGCTGGATGATAACCAACCGAAGGTGGCGGCCGCGGGCGGCATTGAGGCGGTGGTCGCCGCCATGAATGCGCATTTAAATAACGTTAATATCCAGGAATACGGCTGCGTGGCTCTGCGCAACATCGCGATTTGGTCTGATAACCAACCGAAGGTGGCGGCCGCGGGCGGCATCGAGGCGGTGGTGGCCGCCATGAAGAGGCCTTTAAAGAAGGTTAATATCCAGGAATACGGCTGCGCGGCGCTGTGGAACATCGCGATTTGGTCTGATAACCAACCGAAGGTGGCGGCCGCGGGCGGCATTGAGGCGGTGGTCGCCGCCATGAATGCGCATTTAAATAACGTTAATATCCAGGAATACGGCTGCGCGGCTCTGCGCAACATCGCGATTTGGTCTGATAACCAACCGAAGGTGGCGGCCGCGGGCGGCATTGAGGCGGTGGTCGCCGCCATGAATGCGCATTTAAATAACGGTAATATCCAGGAATACGGCTGCGGGGCGCTGACCTACATCGCAAAATATATAGATATTATACGATTAATTGAAAGATCAGGTAATTCAAGAAGAATTATTGATAATTGTCCTAAATTAGAAAGAAAAATAAAATTACTAATGATAGAACAAAGAATTAATTTTATTAATGATAATAAAAATACTTTAAGTTGTGAAGAATTACTTGATGGTATCAGATATTTTGATAATCTTAGTTATCAAAATGGAAGAACTGTCACACAGTGTGGTCATGTTTTTCATAAAGTTTGTTTAGATACATGGAAGACAAGAACCTCCACATGTCCTATGTGTAGAAATGTATTAACACGTGGTGGTGGTAATGAAGAATGTCCAATATGTCTTCAAGAGATCGAAATTAACCAAGACATATTTAAAATTATATCACCTAGTTATGGTGTGTTTATAGAAATACGAGAAAGATGTAATGATGATAATATAGTTGAATTGAGAAGACGTATAGAAAAATATAATCCTAATCCAGAAACTCAAGCGGGACCTAGTACTGAAGGAGGAAAGAAAAAACAGTTAAAAAGTAAAAGTAAAAGTAAAAAGAAAAAGATGAAAAATGAATAATTTAACATATATTGTCATGAAAGTCCAAATCTTACTGTAGCTAATTATACACCATTTCCGCGATCAGACGTAGTCAGTTCTGAGTAGTCAACCTACACAACATTATTTTAGATGTGGTTGAAACACCTCAACTTTGATTTTTTTGGATTTAATCGTCCATTGTAAAATTTCAAAGGTGTAAATGTAATAATTCTAATTTAAAATCATCTATTTTGTATTTATGATGATCACGCGCAGCTAAAGTCATCCATCCAAAACGTTCAAAGGCACTGCAAGTCCATTTATGTAAACCGTGATAAGTAACATCATGCATTTTTATCTATATTTATTATATGAAACAAAGACTAACGTTCCGGATTTGTCGGGGCTCTGGCTCTTTCTTTTTAATTTGCAGATGTTGCTCTGCAAACAACTTTGCCTTCTGCACTATATAAGCAACTCGGAGAAGATAGATTGACATTGTTTAGGCCCTGCAATCTTCCTGATTTTTCATTGCCTTTCGATTGCCATTCAGTTGCGGGAACAGGAAATCCATGTGATATGCTATCTTGCCATGCTGCCTCCTTATCATCTTTATTGACCCACCCAGGTTGACCAGAAGCAGCAGTGAATTTTTCTATTTCAACACGATTCATTGCAGTCGGGTCATTCATTGAAGGACCTAATGTAGGTGGTACATCCGTTGGGCATCTTAATTGGCCTGATGCTAAATAACTGCAACCATTGTAAGATTGTGTAATAGGATTCATATTTCTATTATATACATATATATAATTTTATATTTCTGTATTTTTGTGTATGTTTAGCGTATGTAATAGCGTATGTAATAGCGTATGTATAGCGCATGCCGCCTGGATTATGCTTGCGCTTCTGTCCATGTAATACGCGCAGATACAATATATGGAGTTGTTGCAGATACACCAGCAGAATCGAGACATACAGCACATACAGTTATTTGGTCAGGACCGTCTGGGTAAGTATTATTTCCACCAAGTATAGAATTCTGAATACTTCCTAAGAGATTAATATCTAATGATGAAACTGTACTTGAACGCTTACCAGTTGCATCGGTGGTTCCTCCTGCTACACGGAAACTGAATATATTTATACCACCTTGAATATTGTCATTTTTATTATGCTGTATAAGTTGCGATAAACTCGGTACAGTCGCTGGTCCCCAATTCTGATTATCAAGGTATCCATTTAAATAAAGCCTACATTCTGTATCATTTGTAGTATTGATATCAATAGAACGCACTTTCAATTGCATCTTATTTATTAATTCACGAACACCAAGAGGTCCTGTAATAGAACTATCTACTGATGGTGTTAAACGAATACTCACAAGTGGGATTAAATTTGGAATTAAATCAGTTGAATTTCCAATAATAATACTCTGGTAATTAAATGAAGTAAGTACAGGTTTTGTTATGAAAAGTTGACCAGTATATATTGGATTTGCATTTCCACTAACCAGACCTGTTACAATACCACGCTGTGCTGTTCCTACTGTAACAGTACCTGATTGTATATTTGATCCAGTAACTGGAGTTCCTGAACGAATATTTTGCACATCTTTATACGACAAGTTACTGCTGAAATATCCTCCGGCAGTCTGTGCAGTAGTATAAAGAGAATATCCAGAAACAGTTTTCTGCTGATATGCATCATAAAAACTTGTAAGCACATTTGTATCATTTATATTTCCAGTAAATTGATTTACACCAGTATACAAAGATAAAGCATTTGTTCCAGCTGTCACAAAACATTGAATAGTATCTCCAGCAGTAAATTGGAGAACATTTGCTGATGCCGTAAATAAATATGCTTTATCATCATCATATCTACCATCCATAATTACTGATGTACCCCAATGAAGTAATGAAGGAACCCACGTAGGTGTACCGTAATTACATACTTCATAACGTGCCGGTAAATTTCCTGAGCGGAAATATGCACGTAATGAATAATTATTATGTATATATTCATGGACATATCTGACTATCCCCGATGTTTCTTTGAAACCATAACGAATCTTACCAGCACCATACCAACTAAAGTCAAAATAAATCATCTGTATTTTATGTATGTCAAGTACATATCCTGTTGGCCCAGTTCCATCGCATGGATCAATATTCCATTGATTCTGCGGTGTCTTTGTATCCGTTATAAGTGAAATAATAACATTACTTGAAGTTATTCCGCGATATGGTGGTTGAATATAAAAGATATTATTATTGAGAATATTTACAACTTTATATGTCTGACCACGTAATACAATATTTGAACCAAGTGGTATTTCACTTAAGAAAGAATTATTTAATATACCAGTCACCTGTCCACTATTATATTGCACATATGATTGACCAGTAATCTGTGTCACTGCATCACGGCGCACTGCATATATACTACTGCCATCATATTCATAAAACATACCATTTTGGTCATCGAACATACCTGAACGCATTTTGCTACCAGACCATCCATTCACATATACAATAGGAATATTTGACGCAATAGTTGGCTGAGACAATGTAGTACCCATTGCATATGTAAACGTATTATATGTAGGTGTTGATAATACTGTAAAAGTTCCTGTCCATGGTGGCATAGGATTTGTAGGATATACATTCGGAGTACCGACAAATGATTGTGTCTTTATTGTATCTATTGTAATATTTAACCCAGTTTGAAGACGATGAATAGTCTTTGTTGTAGCTGTTGCAATATTTGTATTCGCCACAAGTGTCTGGAGTCTATCTATTTCAATAGGTGCACTAAAATTCACTGATAAAGATACTTGAATTCCTTTACCTGGTTGATAACGGAAATAACGACGTGTTTGACGTATAATTTGACCATCAGTATTTCTAGGAGGAATAATTTCTACACCACCATCATATGCTCTATGAAGAGCATATCCATCTGGACGAGGATATAATCCAGTACGCATAAAGTAATTTAAATATTGACCACTTGTATTACTATTACCAAATGGAGCAGCTACAACAAATTTAGTTGAAGAACTAATCTGCTGTATTTGTGATTCAAATACGGTGCCAGGATAATATACTGTCATTTGAACTGTACCTGAAGATGATGGTGTTGCAATTCCTGTACCAGTCGATGTTGCTCCTGTATAACTTAAATAGGGTGTGTATCCAGTAGTTGTATATGGTTTTAAATAAAATCCATAATTATTATATGTTCCACCACCAACTAAACTAATACTTGATATTTTTACATATGTTCCAGCAGGATAGCCAGAAGGTGGAATAGGTAATGAAGATGTGCCAGGAGAAATATATGGTTGTGTCATATTGATTGAGACACCAGTATAAACTATATTACTTTGAGGACTTTCTATACGACATACATCACCTATTTTATAAATTGTTTGAATATTTACATTTGATGTATTAATTGTCGAAGAATTAACAATTGGTTGAAAATACCCAAATCCATAATTTTCTCCTGCAACTGAAGGCAATATTAACTGATTTGAAGAAATTGTAGATCCCCCATAATAACTCTCTGGATAAGATAAAAAGAGAGGAGTATACGGTGGTAAATATTGAGGTGTATATGATAATTGTAAATTATAAGCATCTAAACGAATAGCGTAATATGTTGTATTCGCCGCTAAAGCAAGGTATATACCATTGATGGATGATGCCGCAGATATAGCTTGATTTCCAAGTGAATTATAGTACACTGGAGCCCCTGATGGATAATTATGCGGAGTGCTTCCGAAATTAATGCAATTACATTGAGTATTTAAAGAGATTCGAGGAACAAATGTATAAGAATTCTGCAATACCTGAGTTCCCGCGCTTATATTAAAAGCATTCGAATTAGGTATACTTGTAATAGTATATGCTGAACCATCTGATGCATTATTTGTAGATACCAATGCTTGCGGTGCTGCGCCTCCACTCGTAGCTACTATTTGAACTAATGTACCAGGATATGTTGTAGATGATAATTGTAAACTCGTTCCTGTAGTATTAAAAGTATAATATGTAGAATTCGCTGTCAATGGAGATGGTATTGAACCAGGTGTAAGATTACTGAACGAAACTAACATAAAATCGGGGAAATCATGACCAGGTGCGGATATTGTATAATTAGTAATTTGCGATGAATCAAATGATACATATTTTTTACCAATACTATTCGCTAATATAAAAGATGTATTACTTGAAAAACCAGGAGGTGTTGGCATAGTCACTGTTAATGTAGATGGATTTAGACCATCTGTTGTAATAGATGTCATTTGATCTAAAGAATATTGAGTACCAGAGTAGAATTGTCCAGGATACATGAGAGTTGAATAAGAATTGTAAATACTTCCGGTAAAATTCATTAATACTTTAGATTTATATGTAATAATATTTGAAGTAATAATATTATTGACAATATATGAACCTTCTGCCCCTGCGAAAGTTGTCACAAGACCTGTTATTAAAAAAGGAGAACCTATAGATAAAGCAGGCGGAGATGTCGGATTAAAATAGAGATATATGTAATCACTATTCGATCTTGCCTGAACATCTGTTAAAGGAAATGGTGTATCGCCTGTTCTGCTGAAAAATGTCGGAACATTATTAATCAATTGTAATGTCTCCCATTTTACACCTTGGACACCATATTCAAAATCTGTATCAATCAGAGATTCTGGTGTACTTACACGATATTTAGATACACTATCGGTATATGTTGCAACATCTAATGCACTCTGTCGCACTTGTGGTTGTAGAATTGGATTAACCATACTTATAGAATATAAAGATTTTATAAGAATTCATTCGACCTCATCCACAAATAAAATGCCTTATTCAATAGTAGATAGATATGGAATTTAAATATGTAGTTATATTATTATTAATATTTATTGGGTTTGTATTTATAGTTGACCATTATATATTACATTTAACAGTAAAAGATAATGTAAAAGATAATGTAAAAGAAAATTTCGATAGTGGCGGAGGCGCTGGTGGTGCTGGTGATGCATATGGTTATGTAGAAAACAAAATTATTGATTTATATAATGAATTGTTACAGAGACAACCAACCGCCTTAGAAATCCATAATCAATCATTAGATATTGTTAAAAACAAATTGACTCTTGATTCTATGCGTGAAAAAATAATTAACTCTGATGAATACGGCATTAATATGAAAATGCAGAGTAATTCACTTGTACCCGAAATACATAAAATGGTAGCAGACCGCGCATTATTAGACCGCATCGCAGATATTTACAATCAAGAAATGAATACTATAGTCCCGCCTAAAATGCTATTACCATTAAAAGATTTGTATATTTATTTCAATTATAATGAAGGTGCATTGAGAGCATTACTCCGTGATCCTCAGTACCAAAATTTCGAAACAGATGTTACAACCACTCCAGATTTATCGAATCCTAGACTTATAGATACATTCAATAAATATTATATCTATGATACCATTATTGCTTCGGGAAATGTAATAAATAGTCAAAAAGTACCTGTTACTGATTTATCCTATAATTATGGTACTGCTGAATCTATGGGTGTAACTTTAGATCATAAAAATTATCGTTCAATAAATGATACAGATACAAATAGTTCAGGTGTTATTAATAATATTGTCAATAATCCATCGCTTTTAAATCCGGATACAGCAGCTTCTACTCTGAACCCACCAATCCAATTCTATGATTCAAATGGAAATATTATAAATTTAACTTTATTAAGTGCACCGATTATTCTAGATGCACGAGGAAACCCAATAGGAACAGTATATGACGCCGGAGGACATATTGTTCCGGCGAATGCTATATTACCGGGGTCTACAGTATATGATGCAAACGGAAATGCAATAAAGGTCGATTCAAACGGATTAATAAAAGATTCGAAAGGGAATCCATTGGGTACAATATATGATGGAAACGGTAACGCTATATCTGCATCAACTATTACTACAACTACAAAAGTGTATGATTCGAATGGTAAATTATTAAATGTCGTACCGAGTTCCACAACAGATAAGAATGGGAATCCACTTGGAACAGTGTATGATGCAAATGGAAACATTGTACCAGTAAGTATGATAGTTGCTGGTATGACAGTATATGATGCGGATGGAAATCAATTAACTACATCCGCTAATTTAAATGAATTGACGGATGGTACAAAACCATCTGGAAAGGGGGGATGCGGTAAACCGATGGAATATAAGAGAGTTATGTTACCGACACATCAGGGAGATATGGTATTGAGACCTGAAATGGCATGGACGGTACCAGGATATAACCCTCCTGTATGTACGACTCTTGGTAAACCAGAACTTATACAACCTGTCTTCTCATCTACAAATTCCTCTTTATTATTGGGAACACCTTTAGTAGAAGCAAAAAATACCGCGGTTGGTTCGATTCTGCCGAAATTCACATATAAAGAATATATCGATATTCCAAGTTAATAATACATAATACAAATTACAATGAATTATAGAGAAATAAATTTAATTAATAATTTATTGATAGCTATTCCTGAAAGAAGACTTCCACCACTTTTTTGTTCAAGAGATGAAATTGCATCTCCTGATAAAATTCTTAGATTTTTAGATTTAAATAAAAATAAATCTGAAGATAGTGGCAATCCACCAAATTACGGTAATCCACCAAATTACAGTAATCCAAATTATGGTATGTATACTGATGATGCAGGTAATAGATTTAATTATATAAATATACCTTGGCACAAAAGTTTCCCAGAGAATATATATTCTACAAATTTCTATGTGTTAACAAGCGTTACCAATAAAAATTTCATGTTTAATGTAATAAATAAAGATACAAATTGGACAATATGGCTTAAATTTTGGGGGTTTATACCATTTTTAATTACAACGCCACTATTTGAAAAAGACAATAAAAAATATATAAGTAAATATACATATCCGGAAACTGTTATTGAAGTGCAAGAGGATGGTGACGAACGTTTTAAAATGGAAATATCGCAATTAATAAGCAATAAAAATTATACAATATGTAATGGGTATATTCTATTATTAGCATTATATCGTAAAGGAATGGTAAGAGAAATTGATGTAATAAATGCTTTAAAAGAATCTTATAATCCAAATGAATATTATCAATATGTTTTACCTGATTGGGAAACACTTTATTATGGTCATTCAATACCTCATATTTGTGATTTCCTATATTATTACGGAACCGCACAATTAAGTAAAAATATTCTCGATATATTAATTGCACCTTCACCAATATCTGTATATAATTTTATAATTCCAATGAATGACCATTATATAGTAACTACATTTCAATCGTCTATGTTTCCGAATTTTAATATTAGTACATGGAAATACTGGGAAGAAAGTTTAAAATCAAGTATATTAAATATTTATTTCAATGATGATATCGGAGATACTATGAGCAGCGATAGTAGTACAATTCTTATTCCAGATATACCAGGATTTATTCAGGGAATTTTAAAGAATAATAGAACTTTTCATTGGTGGACTATAAATCATAAAAGATATTTAACTCAACTTCACAATTATTATAGAGAGATGTTATGTTATATATTCTATAGATATTCAATCGATACCAATAGCGGCAAGAGCGGGCTGCGCGGACATAGAAAACTGCGCAAATTATACTTACAAATTATATCTTTCTATGGCGAGAATATAATATATAATTTTCTAGTGAAATATTTGTTGAAATTGCGTTTAAATAATTTATTGAACAATGGATATTCTTATTATATTATTTCAGATATACCAACACCATTTATAGTAGATATAGTTACTCGATTTAACACTCATTTATTTAACTGTGATTTATATAAAGATTATAGTAGACCTGTAAATTTAATGTTATCAATGGATACTCATACTCAGTGGCGTCGAGAGATAGACCTGTATAGTTTTATAAAATTAGATAATAGATTATTCTGTCCAATAGAAAAAAAGATTATAAATAGATTATGTATACTTTATCGTATGTTTGGTTTAGGGAAAAATAAAAATAATATTTTCAGAATAAACAGTGAAAATGCCTATAATATAGGTACTCTCATTATAATGACTCTTCGGTCTGATAGATGTAGATTAAAATATCTTTTATCATAATTTATTTTTGTTATTTAATAGTATTTTTGTTATTTAATAGTATTTTTGTTATTTATATTTTGAAATTGCCACCATATCCCATCATAGTATCATATCCTTCTGAACCGCCAGCTGCGCATCCACATGAACCACCTTTCATATGATGGTGGTGGTGGTGGCGTCCGTGGTGTTTCCCGTGGCCTGATTTCTTACCACCACCATGATAAGATGCTTTTTCTACTGGGACAACTTTATATATAGTGTAAATTAATAGTAAAACTGCAAGAACAAGTGCTGTAATTGCTATTACTTTGTAGTATTTATCTATAAAAGATTTGGGTTTTGGTTTGGGTTCTTCTTTTTGTGGCATAGGTGTTGTTGCTGAATCACCGGAATTATTATCCATTGCCTCCTATCTTTATTTAGGATTATTAATTAGAGTAGATGATACCTCAAATAATTGTTCATCGACATATAAAAAAGAATGAAGTTAAAAAATATATATTTGGTATTGATGCCGATATACCTTTGATAATTTTCCAAGACGATACAATCTTAAAAGCACTCACAAAGATAGCCATAGGTATCCATGAATATGATAAACAAAATCCAGTCAATTTAAAAACAATACCATATGCATGGCATAAAAACAAAATATTAAGGTTTGAAAGACTTGGCAGCATGGGCGGCGCAATACCAATAAATCCATGGGATGGTATATCTTTGCGAAAAGATAGAAAAGAAATAATTAATTATACAGATAATGCATTTTTAAATATAAATGAAATACATATTGTATTTGCATCTGATTTACCCGCTATCAATGAAGTTTATTTTCCGAATTCAAGTGTTGAGTGGAAAATAAACGCAACATATGATTCATTGAAGAAAGAATCGGATTTTCTATACGATATTTACAATAATAATACAGATAACATTGATTATAGTAACTTTATTTATACTCGTGTTAAATATACCGGAAATATAACTAAATGGCGTGAATCTAAGAAATTAGATTGTTCGCAATTATTTGATAAAATGCATTCTACAAGTGATGTTCCTTTTATTCAATTTGTACAAGATTCTTCTAAAATAGTATATAAAGTATATAAAAAACATGAAATAAACAGTTTAAATTTCGCGGAATGGACTTCTTATGAGCGCATACCAAAAGTAACAATAATTACTATTTATTTTACCATATCAGTACGTAAGAATATATATGGTCGTATGACAATTGATGATACTGGGAATATTTATATTGAATATAAATTGGACAGCCGTGAGAAATTAGATTGGAGTGTAATACATGAGAGTACATTAAAAATTACCAAATGGATAGAGAAGTATGTAGCTAAAATTAAAATAAACTTAGAATCTTTATCATTGAAATCGGTTTTTACGAATGGTGAACGTCGCAAAATAAAAGAATTAACGGATCTATTAAGTAAACTCCATTTATTATTTCATTATCATAAAGTTCAAAATAATTTCTTAGAAGTATCGTTTAAAAGATCGGCTAATTTTAAATATAACTTAGATGTCGCAGATGTAATTATATCTGAAATAAGACGTGGCGTTCCTGTATATGATATTATCAATAATCTCGTTGAACTCGGAATGTCTGATAAGGATGCATTGGAATGGGTCCAACAATACTCAGAAACATCTGAAGATACTGATAATAAAATACCTAAAAAGAAATTATCATTAAAACAAACTGGGTGTATATTAATATTTTCCGAAGCAACCACTGGATTTAATGTACAAATTGAAAATATTGCATCTTTAGAAGAAATTAAGAGCATTGCAAAATGGATACAAGGTACATTGAATATTAAAAAGAAAACCAAACAAGTTATACCAGAAAAACCTAAAACCGAACCCGAAAGCAGTTCAAGCAGCGAAAGCAGTGCAACCATTATATCTTCTTCAACTACAAATGAATCATCATCAGCATCGAAATCAGAAAAAAAGAAAAAATCCAGTAATGACGATATCTTTGAAGAAGATGTCGGAGAATTAGGAGGTGCACTCGGTAAGAAGAATAGAGGATATTTTATAAAATTATTGCAACAATCGGATCCAGCTATATTTAGAGATCATAAACCATATCCACGCGAATGTTTAGGTAATAATTTCAGACAACCTATTGCTTTGACAAATTCAGAAAAAGATAAAATAGATGCATCTGAATATAAAAATGCATATGATAATTCAGTTAAATATGGAAGTGATGATAAACATATAAATAATTATATATGTCCTCGCATTTGGTGTCCAGTATCAAAAATACCTATAACATCTGCGCAACTCGCAAAAAATAATGGGAAATGTCCAGCGCCACATAATGAAGAACCTTTATTATTGTATCAGTCAGAATATTGGGATAATAATCCAGATTTAAAACATAATGTCGGATTTTTAAGTGAAGGTAAGAAAAAAACGGATAAAGGCTTCTGTCTTCCATGTTGTATGAAAAAAGAAACAAAAAAAGAAGCAATAAATGAATGTAGAATAGATGGAGAGAAAACAGGAGGACCGCGAGGACCGGGAGGGCCGCGAGGATCCCATCAAATAGTATCAGACGAACCACTTTCAAAAAAACAGAAAGAAGTAAATTATTATATAAAATCAACTGGAGCCCCTTTACCTCCTGACAGGTTTGGAATTATACCAAAAGATATGTTTTTCTATTTATTTCCAAATGAGTCTTATTTAAACTGTACAACTACAATTAAAGCAAATGAATGTTTACTTCGAAAAGGTATTCATCATAGTAACAATAGTTTTATGAGTGCAGTATCATATATTCTCGGATTTAATAATATAAAAGAATTTGTAAAGGATATTCAAAAGAAATTAGATATTATAACATTTATATCTGCAGAAAATAGTTTATTATTAAAATCATTTATAGATGAAAGTCCAATTATACCAACACATGAAATACGTTTACATAAAGAATGGAATGAATTTCACGCGTCATCGCAAGCGTCAATAAATGCCAAATACAAGTCTTTCATTGATTATTCATCTGATTATAAATTGTCACGGGAACTCGCAATTTATAAAGCCTACGTAAATTTTATAAATTATTTAAAAAGTAGTTCATCTGTAGCTAAAAATCCTATTCATTTAATCAATGTACTCGTGAAAACACATAATATCCAGATTGTAATATTTAAGAAAAACGGAGCTGACTCTGCAATTGTACAATGTCCTATGTATTCCAATTTATCAGAATTATTATATATGACTACTGCAAAGAAATTGAAATTAGGTTTAATAATTGAAGATAACGATTATTATGAACCACTTGAACTTAAGAAATCAGGCAAAGATAGTTCAAGTATAGCTACATTTGATATTGATACATTTGAACCAATGAAAGAACTTATTAATAAATGTCCCGTAAAAGATCCTATTATTACATATATTGAAATTATTAGAAACTTAATTACATGGATCGATTATGATAAAGAATTAGGTACATTAAATTCACCAAGTTCTTTCAAAATTGAGACTATTATAATCAGACCAGATATGAGAATCTACGGATTTATTACTAAATCGAATATAGTTATTACATTGCCATCAAATGGATATCCTATAACTATATTACCTATATTATTTGATATATTAAGCATTAAACATTTGATATATTTAGAAGATATATATGGTAAGAAATATACTATAGATAAAGTATTCAAAACAGATTTGCAAGCATTTCTTAGTAAAATAAAAGAAATCGGATTAGGTGTTATTCTTGGTATAGAAACAGATAAAAGCAAAACTGGTGGAAATCTTTTTACAAGTACTCTTGTGATACCACAGAGAAATCCACATATTATTCCTACAATATATCTAACAAGTGCTTCTGATAATAAAATAGTAGATGCTCATGATGTTTTGGAAGGTCATTCAAGTAGATGGTATCAAATACAGAAACATATTGGTCGTGATATATTAACTCATTATGAATCACTCGTTATTCCATTATTAACTAAAACAAAAAAAGAAAGAATCGGTATTTTAAAGAATACATATAAAAGTATACCACAAAAACATATTGTCCAAAAAACACTGGAGGAAATGCCACTAGGAGACGGAAAAGATGCCATTTTACAATGGATAAATCTTATTAATATAGAGAAGAAAGTTTCAATATATACAAGTTATGATGTAAAAGATAGTGGAAACGGTAAAGAATGGGTATTTTCGCAATTAGCTATTGATAATGGAATAAATCCTGTTGTATTAAATTATGAGAACGAATATACTGTAAAAGATAGAATGAATTTAAAAGGGAACGTTGAAAATATTGATGCTATTGAAGAAAGAAAAATAGCACTCCCCGATATGCTTAAGAAAGACCTTGTAGTTTTAGAAAAACTTCCTAATAAATGGAATAAGTTTAAGAACTTTGATTTTAATAGTTATAATATATATAATGCAAAAGAATATGTAATAGAATATGTTCCAGAATTAATGAAATATATTGCTAAAAAACTATATGTCCCATTCAATTATAATGAAATTATTGAATTAAGATTTAAATTAATAAGTGGATTATTAGATGACCGTGTTAAATTAAGTAAAATATTTGATGACCCGGGAATGTTACGTGTATGGAATAGAGAATTACGTAAAAAATATAAAACTTTTGATGATTTATGGAAATCTGAATTGATTGATAATGATAAAAAGGACAGATTATTAAAATGGGAAAATGTAAATAAAAAGCAGACTCTTTGGACAACCGACATTGACTTTTATATTTTCGCAAAATTAATGAATATAAACATTTTAGTTATTAAACGTCTTGAATATGGTGAAGGAAAAGATGTAGGAAAAAGGAATGAAATAAATGATCTCCATATATCTAGTTATTATTATCATGGTGATAGTAAAATGATAAAATCACGACCAATAATACTATTATATAGACAAAAAGTAAAAACACAGAAATATATTGAATATTCAGCTATTATTAATCCAACAAAAGGATTTATTGTAAATGAAATCCCCAAAGATATAGAAACAATAATTGATTACCATTTACAGAAAATATAGCTACAAATTTAAAATAAAAATAAACATAAAAAGAAAATTAAAAATAAAAAGTAAATTATAAATAAAAAGAAAATTAAAAACTATAAAGTATAATGAGTACTAAGAATCTAAGAGTACTTATTATAATGATGGATGAGCACTTACATAAAGAAAGGTTCGTTGCTGCGTTTTCTGACATTAAAAATGTAGCTATAGCTCTTATAATATCTGGGTCACATTGGCGCATTTTACAACATTACTCACATACGCCGCGATTACCGAAATCTCTTTTACAACTTGATAAACCAATTCTTGGTATATGTTATGGTTTTCAATGGTTTTCAATGGATTGCAAGTGAGTTATGCGTCGGACCTGGTGTAGTGTCAAAAACATCATGTCTTTCTACATTTGAAAATGGGAAATTACACGTGTATGATAAAATGCTGTCTTTTGATGCAAATGCATTTATGGGCCGCTCATCACAAAAAAATAATGGGAATACAATTTCATCCGGAATATTATCATGCATCTGCTAAAGAATTTTATTCAAAATGGGTAGAATGGTGTATGCGTTGAATGCAGTTTACACAAATGTAACATTTGGTGCAGGGAGTTTCTTTTTTGTTTTCTTTGAAGGCATATTAAATTTCAATGCTATATTATCTATCGTGCATGAAGGTTTTTCATCATATATGGTTGGTATATCAGTATGAACTGCAGGATGTGTTTGTGTTATACCCTTAATCTTTTTTGTACCATTTTCTTTCAATAAATCCATATACATTTTTTCATCTATAAGTACTTCATGATCACCAGTTCCACAAGGTGGCAATTGTCCAAGCATAATATTTGCAGATACACCATTTATATTATCTAATTCGCTGAAAATACTGGCATTAATCAACATATCCGTAGTTTCTTCAAATGAACACTTTGCAAGTGGACCAACATCTCCGCGATTAATACCGTGTCTGTCAACCGACATAAGTGTTCCGCGATTTGTCATTGTATCTAATAGAAGTGACATATGACGATAATTAATAGCACCTTCACCTGTCACTTCCATAAATTCTTGATAGAGTGCGTTTCTTGCCGCCTCAATACCAAGTACCTGTAATATTTCATATATATCGTTACTTCTTGTTCTCTCTGCATCTATATTTGTATTTGCAAGTATCTCTATTAGATTTGTACCATCTGTGTCAAGTATCCATTCACTTACTTTTTCAAATACATCATTTTCTTCATTGTATTGTTTGCGAACCTTTTCGCGCATAGATACCTTCTTAATTCCCTTCAATCCTTTTAATAGAACATTATGTGTTAAATTATATTCCATAGCCTTCAATGCAGCAATTGCATCGTCAGGGTCAATATCTTTTAATACTTCTTTAGTTAAACGAATACGGAATATTAATTCTTCTGCATTATCATCACTAAATATACAATCTATACTTTGATTATACATTGTGTTTATTTTTGTATAAATATCAAGCATTGTAATTCCAATGCGATACATCTTAATTTTATTCAATTTCATACGCAGAACCCATGGACTTTGACTGCGATTTTTCTGACATTCTATATTTGAAAATGCACGGTAAATATCGAGAATTGCATTATCTTCAGTGAGTCCTGTATGCAATCCATTATTACCAGGAGGATCCCAGTAAATTTCAGTATTATCTAGAATATCAGATAAACATGTTATTTCTATTTGTTTCATAATCTTCATGCTTCGCTCTTTACTATCTTGAACTCTGCTATCAACCACTTTTCCATCATCGTTTTCCAATGGATTCACTACCACAGAAATATCCGGTTTCATATAAATAACGAGTGTAGGTGTCTTGATATTTTTACTTACACTCAATAACTCCTTTAGACGGGGTACACCACTCGTTGCTTTTACTGCTGCAGCAGTACCTGAACTATGGAAAGAATCAAGAGTATTATGCACCATTATTCCATTATTTACCATAAAACTCTCATTACCAGGAACCGTGAAATCATATACATATTGTTTAGATTGGGCGCTCTTATCTTCTTCAATTGTTTCAATAGAAATAATTTCATCATATATCACATCACTATCAATACCTTGTTGCAGAAGTTTAATTAATATCTTGTTATCTGTTTTATTTTTCGCACAATGAATGATTTCTACCAAATTTTGACGAGTATATACTTCTTCTTCTTTTACAAGAGAAGACCGCATTGTTGAAATAATCTCATGAACATTTGGTATAATATCTTCTGGTTCTGGTAAAGAGAATTTATATTCAGCGAGTTCTTGCGAATATGGAAAATTGTGTGTATCAGGAGTAAATTTAGCTACAGGGATTCTATCACCAATCTTCAACAGAGACCCTTTAATCGGATATATACCATAACAACTACGCATCAAGAAAGAATGCGCAAGTGTTGCTGTAACCTGTCTTCCACTACGTGTCGTTATTTTTATAAGATTTCCATTTACAGGATGTCTTGAAATTTGAGATATGCGCGACCATTTCAATTTCTCATCGTGAGTTAAACTTACAATACTGTAATTTTCAATAGATGGAAGCAAATCGAGCACGACAGATTCATATTGGGATTCTGATCGAGATTCTGATTGGGATTCTGATCGAGATCCTGTACAAATCTTCACACGTTTTGGATTATCTTGCAACAATTTATCAATGAATTTTCCGATTTCTCCACTATATAATATATCATCTGATTTTGAATTTTTATGCATTATTTTTACAAGTGTATCGCCAGTTACACTTTGCTGTGTAGAGAGTTCACCAATACTTTGTGCTGCAATAATTCCCACCATTTCACCAGCATGTGCAATAGATTGTATAAAAGCCTTTTCAATCTCAGATATTACATAATTAAATAGTGTGAGTGGCATATGATGCTCAAATATCAGAGTCTTTGGCGATAGATAGCATCTCAGAAGAATCTGCAAGAATCGAATACCCTGGTCTTTTTGTGTAATCTTCATTTTATTTATTAAAGTATCTATCGTATTATATATATGTCCTGGCGTTAAATCTGTTGGAACTATTCCATTTATATCTACACTCTTTACTTCAGATTTCTTTGTTACTATATTAAGACGCTTAATAGCATTTCCTATAATACGTTCAAACGGAATAGGATACTGAATTTTATTATTATCTTCACCTTTGAAAATCTTTGTAATTAAATATATACGATCCTCAATGATATTATTGAAATATTCCTTAGATTTATCCATCCATGACGGATCTTTACGCATTTCCTCAATAGCTTCAGAAGTCATATGAAGATCAAGTGGATCCTCAGGACGAATATTATAAGCGACATCCATTTCAATAAGATTCATTGAAATATAAGGAATATACTGGTTTTCTATTTTTGTCCCATCCATACCGTCTTCACCATAAAGATATTGTACAATTGCACCAGTTGCATTTCTGACCGTTTGGTCATAATATATTTTATTGTCCTCCATCGCCTTCACAAGTCGTCTTTGAATATATCCAGTTTCACTGGTATCATAGCTATCTACCCCGTTTCGGACAATAAATGTGAGTGTTGATGGAACTGTAACATCATACACTTTTGGGTGTTGTTCGATTCCAATTTTTGTAATTTCTATAATTTCATCTAAGACTACATTATTATAATCTTGAAAAATTTGATGTTTATTATTTTTCAATGTTGTAAGTCTTTCATTTTTTTCATGAACTAATAAATTAATCTGTTCTGCAAATTTTTTAGCCCACTGTGCACGAATTGCTAAGTGATGCATTGGAAGAATATTTTCAGTTTCTAAATTATTTGATTGCTTTTTTGTTGTACTAAGTTTTCCAAATATTCCTAACCGATTACATAAGAATGAAATACCTTCAATTAATTTTCTCGAACAAGAACTAACATATATTGAACCATCTTGTCTTACATACCCATCACCCGAAAAATATCCTGTTATAAGTCCATTTACAAACTCATTATTTGCATTATAAGCAAAGTCAGGTACATATTTATTTTGTGCCATATGTCCTACAATTTTATGTAAAAATACAGCAAATAATGTTGTATAACCACTTACTATTGTTGTAGTTCCTTCAACTTTTCCATTTTTAGATATTTTTTTATCAGTTCTTTCAACATGCTTAATATTAAATTTATCAAACCAATTCTTAATAAACTGTTTTACATTTTCATCTTTTTTCGTAATTGTTACGTGACCTTCCACAATTGCTGCATTCCCATCTGCTAAAAACAATCCTATAAAAATACCATTATCATAATCTAATTTAAATTTATCAGGTAGCCAAGAAGTTTGACGCGATGCATGATATGGATATATAACTCCTTCTTTAATATTTTGTAAATCACATCTTCCAGATACAGCTCTTTGCAATTTAGCTGTATCAGGATATGGTAGTGTAAAATCTCTTCCATTAGTTTTATCCCACCAACCGCGTGGGATTTGTGCATAATTATTTTTTGACTTTGCATTTTGTTCTTCCATTACTTCTTTCATTAATTTGTCTGCTTTCAAAAATTCTGTACCATGAATATATTGATTCTTTGGGAAATATATACTCATATCAACCTCATTTACAATTATAGGTGGGTCAAGTATTTCTGCAGCAACTGGTGTAAAATCACCAAGTTTTACTTCAGATGTTGGTTTTTCATGAAATTCTTTTTTTCCACTATCCCATATAATCATTGATTTTGATTCTGTTACTGTAATTTTACGTCCTCCTAGTGTTGTTATTTCATATAATTCATTCCCAGGATCATGCCGTGTTACCGCTGTTAATTCACCCCATGATACATTCCCTTTTTCATCGGCAGTTGGAATATATACTTTTGTTTTAAGATTTAATAATTCCATTTGTCGATCTTCGTAATGTTTAACATCTGCTTTATTTTCAGGATTATCTAAATGTGAATCTATCCAATCTCCGATCATTACATCCTTAGAAACACCATCTTCTATTATAATGATCGCCGTGTCACGAATGACACTTTTAACCGCTGTCGGTTAGTCTTCTAGTTTTCACTAGAAGCCGGATCGTACCTTAAGCCATCACTGCGAATGATTAGTTCGCTCTGACCCACTATTTACCGATCTCTGAATAGATACCATACTCTTATCATAACGAGTTTAGGTATTCTACTGCGGATTGCCCAATCTTTATCCTTATTACCTTTGGGTACGGCAATTAACCGTGTTCCTTGATATATTTTCATATATCAAGTGGTAGATAAAGCTCTAAGGGTGTTCCCGCAACCAATAGTGTTGCACGAGATTTAAAAAACCTCGTACTAGGGAGTAACACGCTTTTAACGCTCCCTGTTATTGACCAGCAATTAATCAATAAGTCCTTCACGACCACCCATAGCATGAAAGAATACTTCTTGTGGAGAAAGTCCACTAATGAAAGAATTCTCTACAAATCCACGTGCATCTGGGCCATCGTCGTATTTTGTAAAATGAGGAAGTGTGCGGTCTGTAAATCCATAGGCAACACGTTTGCCATCGACATTCTGTTGACCAACACAAGCAATAATTTGAGCAACATTGGTTTCTTTACCTTTAGAGCCCGATTTAACCATATTTATCATGCGATTTGTTCTTTCACCAATATCTTCAAGACCAATCTTTCCAACTTTATTCGTTAATTCGTTAAGAACATTTAGAATTTCTCTTTCAAAGAAATCTTCATTACTGAAAATACTCTTGTTTTCCATATTTCCTTTCAGAACTTCTTGTACTTTCAAATATGCCTTTGCTTTGTATTGTGAAATAGTCTCTTTTAATTTCTTACTTGTAGTTTTATCAGTAACCAAGTCACTTATACCAACACTGAATCCCGCTGTTGTTAGCCATCTACATATGAGTCTTTGTGTATTATCAAGCAATCTGCGTACTTCAAAAGGACTATAATCGTGATATAAAATCGGTATGAGTCCTTTACTCAGTGCATGAAAAACTGTTTTATCAATACACCCTTTTCCAGTTATTTTACTATTTGTTATTTGAAATTTATCACCAGCCTTATTTTTCATTTCAATAAAAAGATGTGGTGGTAGAATTTGAGAATATGCCTGTTTTCCTGTAAAAAATCCTGTTTCTTCGTCGCCTGCAATTGGTAATTTTCCATTAAAATAACTATTTACCATCTGTAAATTCGCCATTGTTTTATCATGGATTCGTGTCCATTCTTTTGTAATTCTGAAAGAGCCCAACATAGTATCCTGAACGACTTCAAGAATTGGTTTACCATCTCTTGGTGCTATAATCATATATGGAACTGCTGCAAGATCTATTAATTCATTCATTGTTTGTACATTTTGTGATGCAAATAAATTCATTTCATCCCCGTCGAACGCCGGGATCCTCATGGTTTCCCAAGAGGGCGGACTATACCTTAAGCAACTTCTGGCTGATTAGACCATCATTAGTTACCGATCCTCATCTAGTCTCTGAACCTTCTCCATATCCTATCGCTTTTTCATAACGGATTTAGGAGCTTGGCTGCGGATTGCCCAATCTTCAACATTTTTACCGTGCTCAATTGCATTTCGCAACAAAGCGTACCTCTGATTTTTCTCCAGAGCCAGCATAGTGTTTCCATCTATGCCTTGGTAGTTGAAGCTCCAGACGGTGTTGTTTCGTCTGTCTTATTTAAGTTAGGGGTTTCCCGCAATTTGGGGATCTCGCATAAAGCATTTTACTAACACTTTATACTAGACGATTATATCAAGGGTAAGATTACACTGTTTCCCCTAATAGGTTTTCTTACCAACCTATTAAGCAGTCGCCTGTTGCTGACATCGACACACACCATTATAGTGTGATTTTTCTATCAGCATTGTACCCGTTTGTGACTAGTACGGGTAAGCGAAATGTTTGATATGGCATAATTTTTACTTTATGACACATCATACTCATTTTATGAAGAGATGGTTGACGATTAAATAGAATATAATCATTATCTCTCAGATGTCTGTCAACAATATCGCCGTATTTCAAATTATTCGCGATTTTATCACGGTCAGCATATTTCAGTGTTATAGTTATTCCATCATCGATAAGTCTCACATATTTCGCACCCGGCCACTCATCAGGACCATTTAAAATCAATGCCTTTAATTCCGCTATATTATATTCATTTGTGATCTCGGGAAATGTTATATTCATCGCAATTCTGAATGGAACACCCAATTCGTCCAAACTAATATAAGGATCTGGCGTAATCACTGAACGCGCAGATTGATCTACACGTTTACCATTCAGATTACCGCGAATACGTCCCTCCTTCTTCTTAAGACGATCAGCGACTGATTTCAATTTACGCCCATTACGTTGTTGTGCAACAGGCAAACCAGGTATAGTATTATCCATAAATGTAGCTATATGATATTGAATTAAATTGATTAGAACTCGCAACTGATCCTCTGTGCCTTTTCCACTATCAATTTTAGATTGCAATTGATTATTATATTTCAAAATATCACTTAATTTATGTGTTAAATCATCTTCGCGACGTTGTCCATTATCTTCAATAATACTTGGCCGAACCGCAGGAGGTGGCACAGGCAATACTGTACATATCATCCATTCTGGTTTATTCCATCGTACGTGAAATCCCATGAGTTCAATATCTTCGTCAGTAATACGTTGGAATATTTTCAGGATTTCACTCGGTGACATTTCTTTATTTACTGTTTCTTCCGCAGTTTTCCATTCAGCAATGATTTTCATAGGAGACTCTTTCAAATATCGAGTAGGCTGTTTTGCACGACATCCACTTTCTATATCCGTCTGTTCTTCAGTACAATCATCTCCGCATCTCTTGTTAATTTTTGGATTAGAACATAGAAGCACAAATGCATCCCATCTCTTTTTTGGATTTTTAATTGTTTTAATACGTAAAATTTCATTCCGAAATACAGTTGATGATCTCATTGATGCAAATGGTCTTGAGCATCTAAAACATATGCATTTTAGTAATTTTCGAATCATATCAAAGAACATTGGGTGAAATACAGGCATTGCCAATTTAATATGCCCGAAATGTCCCGGGCAAAATAAATTCTTTTGTTCACATGTACTGCAATTTCTGTTATGTTCAAGTGTTCCCATGCGCGGATCAAATAATCCACTAATAACTGGTTCATTTCCAGAATATGTATCTGTTTTTGTTACTTCAACTACGGACCTTTGCAATATTTCTTCAGTGCCAAGAACACTGAATTGAACCCTTTTCACAACATCAATTCTCTGATTATATGATAACTGTTTATATATAGACATACTACAAGTATGCCCCTTCTTTACACGTAGATTATATAATTATAATGCTCTTTATATGCTTTTTCTTTTTATATAAGGATATACTGTGAAAATATATGCAGAAATCATTTTTTATTTTCCACTTAAAAAAATGAATGGTATGTATATAATATAATAGTATGGTTCGGATGAAGAATAATAATAATAAGCACCCTATGAAGTTACGTTCAGAAAACAAACCCAAAGGGAAAAAAACATATATTCCATCGCCTCCCGATTCATCATCATCATCCTCAGATTCAGAAGGAGATGAAGAAAAACTTGAGAAAGAACCCGAGGATGCCGAGAAAGAACCTGCTGATCCTGACGCCGAGGACGCTGAGAAAGAACCTGCTGATGCCGAGGACGCTGAAGATGCCGAGGACCCTGAGGACCATGAGGACGCAGATGACCCAGATTACAATGGAGAAGAATATGATAATGAATACGACGATTATGATGAGTATGATGAATACGATGAAGAAGATGATGATGATGATGACGATGATGACGCCGATGATGACGCCGATGATGACGCCGATGAAGACGCCGATGAAGACGCCGACGAAGACGCCGACGATGAAGATATAATTATGCCAGAATATAAAAGTAAAAGTAAAGGTAAAAAATCACGTGGTCGTGGACAACAAGGAAATGTAGTTGTTGTTATTGGAGGGAATATGCCGCAATCTATGAGAAACAAGAAAAGAAAACATAAAGATTGCGGGTGTACCGCTGAAGAATTAGAAGATTCATTTAGTCACGAAGAACAATCCTATTGGGATAAACTTGAGAAATTTGAGAGAACTCGAATTATGGAACAATTTAAGAAAGTGCGCGAAAGCAATACATCTGGAAAAATACCCATGCGCTTTAAACTTATCGATACTGACATGGATATGCCTACCAAAAATCTCCTTATTGCAAAGATTGACCAATTTAATAATATGAGCGAAAGTTCTGGAGAATACTTTAAACTTCGCAATTGGTTGGGTGCTATATCGCGCATCCCTTTTGGGAAAATAAATCCTCTCCCTATTAAACCATCAGATACTATTGAAAAATGCAGTGATTTTTTAAAAAATACGCGTGAAAAAATGGACCAAACCGTATATGGTCATTTTGAAGCAAAAGACCAAATTATGAGAATTATGGCTCAATGGATTTCTAATCCAACTTCTCAAGGACACTGCATTGGTATCCAAGGTGCAATGGGTACAGGCAAATGTTTAGCATATGGAACGGAAATTATTATGTATAATGGAAAAATAAAACAAGTTCAAGATATTGAAGAAGGTGATTTATTAATGGGTGATGATTCATCGCCAAGAACTGTATTAGGTCTTGGAAGAGGTAAAGATACAATGTATGAAATATCAAATGCTCAAGGAGATAAATATACTGTAAATAGCGAACATATATTATCTTTAAAATATACTAGTCATAATAAAATATATGATAGAAAAAATAAAAACGCATATATATTATCACAATATAATGGTGAAAAAATTGTAAAAAAACATTTTTCTTATAAAGATAAAACGAAAGAAGATGTCTATAAAGAATGTGAAAAAATTCTTTCAAAACAATCGGATATTATTGATATATCCGTTAAAGATTATTTAAAATTACCAAAATCTCAAAAACAAGCATTAAAAGGATATAAAGTACCAATTGAATTTACTGAGAAAACTCTAGAAATTGACCCATATATGCTCGGTATTTGGCTCGGTAGCGGTGACAAAACAAATAAAGAGACCGATGGAGGGCCTGATGGAGGGCCTGATGGAGTATTAACTAAATATAATTTAATGAATAATAAACATATTCCTGATGATTATAAATATAATTCAAGAGAAAATAGATTAAAATTATTGGCAGGAATCCTTGATAGTAATAGTGACGCACTTGCATATGATAATGAAAAATTATTAGATGATATAATATATTTATCAAGATCCCTTGGATTGTCTTGTTATAAAACTGAAGAAGCAGGGAAAATGATAATTAATAGTGCCTGTACAGGCGCAGGCGTAGGTGCAGATATTGATAAAATCTCTACTTTGTCTAATTTGTCGAATCGCAAAAAAACGCATGAGAAAAGGCATAGTAAAAATCCATTAGTAAGTTCTATAAATGTTAAAGAACTTACGGAAGATAATTATTATGGATTTGAACTCGATGGGAATGGTAGATTTGTATTAGGTAACTTTATTGTAACTCATAATACGAGTTTAGTAAAGGAAGGAGTTTGCAAGGCACTCGGTCTTCCTTTCGGATTTATTGCACTTGGTGGAGCAACTGATGGTTCGTTTCTTGATGGACACAGTTTCACATATGAAGGTTCTACATATGGCAAGATCGCTGAAGTACTTATGAAAACACAATGTATGAATCCTGTAATATTCTTTGATGAACTTGATAAAGTATCAACAACACATCGTGGGGACGAAATTATAGGTATACTTACACACTTAACAGATAGCACACAAAATGAGAAATTCAATGATAAATATTTCGGTGAAGTTGATTTAAATCTCTCTAAAGCGCTTATAATATTTAGCTACAATGATGAATCCAAAATTAATCCGATTCTCAAGGACCGCATGATTACTATTCATGTGAAAGGATATAGTCCTGATGAAAAACTGAAAATCGCTAAAGGATATCTTTTACCGCAAATATTAAAAGAATATAATATCGGCGAAGACCAAATTATATTTAATGAAGACGTATTAAATCTAATCATATCTAAAGTAAAAGAAGAAGAAGGCGTTCGTAATTTGAAACGCGGCATTGAAGCACTCATTAGTTGGGTAAATATGATGAGATATACTGAGAGTGATAATTATACATTCCCATTTACTATAACATCTGAACATGTTAATAAATATCTCAAAAAATCTGAGAGTAATATATCATTAAGCATGATGTACCTATAAAACTCTGAAAATTTTTAGATTATCCATAATTAGATATGAAGAATATAATAATTACATTTGCATTAATAATTACTTTATATTACTTCTATGGATTTATAAAACGTGAAAATTTTGTTTCTCAAGAAATAAGTGACTTAAATTACCAGAGAAATACAAATAAAGTCACTTTTCTTACCGCAGAACAAACTAAAAATTATATATTAGAAGACGGCGATACATATATACACGATTTATCTCAATGGGACCTCTTTGCCAGAAAAATAGATTCAACTGATGATTATAAAATTGCATCTGCTCATACATCTATGAATTTTACAAATGAACAAAAAGACCGATTTAGCAAAGCGACAATTGCCGCTGATGCATTTTTCAATACTATACATACTACACATACTACAAATATTGATAGTATTGACGGAAACAAAATCGCAAATATACCATGGATTTTTGCTATGACAGACGGGACTGTTTATGAAGATGGGTTGCCTCACACACGTGGTAATATAATTTTCGTTTCTAATAATATTACAGAGACACCTGATTATTTAATAAAAACATTTATACATGAAAAGATTCATATATATGAACGTATGTATCCTGCAGATATAGATCAATTTCTTATAAAAAATCGATATACCCGTGTTAAAAGAAGATATGGAATACCGCGAATTCGGGCGAATCCAGACTTAGATGAATGGGTATATGTTGATGAAAAAAATGGGAAAGAACTGATGGCACTCTATTCTTCTGATAAACCCCATAACATTACGGATGTCATATTAAATGACACTGCACTCGAACATCCTTACGAATTACTTGCTTATAGAATTGCAGACTTATATAAATAATTTATGGTATATTTATAGTATTATGAATTATAATATACCATCAACTACTAAACCTACCTATGGATTGTACGGTGATCCTATTAATAATCCAGCAAATAAGAATCCTGACGGTACCACAAAAAAATATCGTAAAAGCGATAGCCCATGGGCTTCTTTGAGTCTCTACAAAGGGACATCCACTAATAATAATCAAAAAGGTGGGAAGAAAAATTCTTTAGAAAATCGCACAAAAGATCAGTTGGTAGAAACTGCCAAGAAACGCGGTATAAAAGGAACGAGTAAAATGTCAAAAAATGAAATTATTTCACAGTTACGTAAATAAGAATAAATATATTTAGTTATATAAGTTTAGTATTAATATTATCAATATGAGTAAAGATATGAATATCGTCGGCACCAAAGAATCCGGGGTACCAGCCTTCATTAATGTAGCTGATATTGAATATGTTCTGCAAAATGCACCAGTAGACGCGACATTTGAAAATGCTAAGAATGCATTAGAAAAAACGAATAATAATCTTATTGAATCTATTGCTCTTCTATGGAATATTGAAAAACCCGTCGAAAAGCCAAAAACAAAATATGACGAATTTAGAGATATTTGCGATTCATTTGATACAGAAATGGAGAAATATATGAAAGAAAATTCCGCAAAAAACTCAGGAAAGGTAGAAGTTAATCCTATTCCTCTAGAGAATAAATGTTAAAACACTTGAAACGCTTGAAATGCTTGAAATGCTTTAAGCGCTCCATATCTTCAATATAATCTATTAATTCAATTATTTTTTCAATTATAATATCCCATTTATTTTTTATTCTAACAGCAACACCCATGATTATCTAACAAACATATATTTTATGTAAATCATTTTTTATTTTGATCTAATAGTTAAAAATCATATTATTTGTTAAATTTTATATTTATATAGGAAAATTATATTTTGTATTTTTCCGTAAAACACGTTTCTTATACCCTCCTGTATTAGATCCCGAGCCGTTCAAATGAGAATTAAAATTATTTAATAAATCTTTAAATACATCATCATTACAGTGATGTTTTAATTCTATTATTTTTATTATATCTTTTAATCCTGTTAATTTTGGTATATTATTTCCTAAACATATTACACATTCCTGATTAGTATCATTGTTTTCTAAATACGTATTCGATTCTGATTTTATTTCTGTTCGACATTGTGGGCATGTTAGTTTTAATTTAATCCATTTATCTATACATTCTTTATGAAATATATGTTTACATTTTGTTATAATAAATTTATTACCTTCTGGATCAAAATTTTTATTAAAATTTTGCATAAAAATTTTTAAATTTTCACAAGTTATAGTATCTTTATTAATTAAAATATAATCAATTATTTTACTTATATCACCATATATTATATTATTTAATCTAGGACATATATCAAAAATATTATTTTCAGAAATATTAAATAGTATTTTTGGTATATTATCACTATTTGCAATATTTATTAAAACATCGCATGCTTTTACTTTGGTTTCTTTTCTATTTTTATATTTAATAATAACATTCACCATAGATTTTATACCATCAGATTCCATAAACCTTTTACTCATTTCAGCAAAATCCTCCGCCGTCGCCGTCCGCGAATTATAAGTAATAATGATATTTAATGCTTTGCATCCATTATCTACAATGTCGACGTTATCCATGTTCATCTCTATAGCCTTCACCACAGCCTCGATACCACCCGCTGCTGTCACCTTAATAATGTTTTCATTCGAATAAGATATGATATCATTTATCATACGGCAACCGAATTTCTGAATATCAATGTTATTTAAGTGATTATTCATAGCGCGTATCACCGCATCGATACCGTGATTATCTGTCACTATCTGCCAATTCTCATTAGAATTCGACATCCTATCATTAATTAAAATTAGAGCACGGCAACCATTCTTCTGGATATCCTCGACATCAATGTGAGTGTTCATAGCATCCACCACCGCATTGATTATATCGATTATATATTGAATGATATTTACATCGAAAGAGGCAGTATTACTAAAAATTTTACATAGATTATCTAAGGCTTTTATAATATTAATATTATTATTTTCCTTTAAATTTATTGAAATAAATGATAACATTTCACTAATTAAATTATTACACCGAAAAAATTTTTTGTTTATAATTTTTTTTATATTAGCATCATTTTCATGTACAATATACAATAACGCATCGCAAACATAAACTAAACCATCATTATTCATTATACTACCTGCATCCACCAAAACATCGATGCCACCTGCAGCTGCTATTGCTTTCTTATTAGATTCGGAATTATATGCGATTACGGAAAGTGCACCACAACAATTTTTTATTAGTTCTTTGTTGTTTATGTGTTGGTTCATAGCGTTTATCAAACCATTTATGCCATCTGCATCTACTACCTCCATTTTTCTTTCATCAGATTCAGCAGCAATTACCCACAGATATTCTGAGTATTTTATTTTTGTATTAACATGAATTTCATTATTAGATATATTACTAACAATATCTTATATCATAATTTAATAAAGTGCTAAAAAAAATACCACCACCTATTTTTGTACTACATTGTTGTTGATGTTGTTGATGTTGTTGATGTTGTTGATGTTGTTGATGTTGTTGGTTTTGTTTAGTAATTACTTTAGAAAAAGCATTACGATTCTTGGTATCTTGTAATTCTAAAATTACTTTTTTATAATTTGTTTTATTAGTTTGTGCATATTCTACTATTTCTTTGAAAATCAATACTTTTTCTTTATATTTACTTAAATGCAATTTATTAAATAATTCGCTTATATCTTTCTTCATTTTTATATCTAATATACAAAAGGATTTTAGTTTTATTTTTATTTTTTTTATTTTTAATTTTATTTTTATTTTTATTTAAAGAATATTGAGTTATCATTATTAAACCTATTATGGCAGCAGCAATACCTCCATCCACAAATGTTGAAAATACCCTAGAAATTAAAACTGTTCAAGCATCGACTTTTAAACAAGTCATAGATGCTCTGAAAGAAATACTTATGGATGTTAATCTTGAATTTGACGAAACTGGCATGAAAGTTGTAGCTCTCGATAATACTCATGTTGTTCTCGTTCATTTAAAATTAGAGGCCGATAGATTTGAGAAATATTATTGCGAAAAACGATTATATGTCGGCATTAATATGCTAAAACTCCATTTACTTATTAAAACTATTAGTAATAATGACGTTCTCACCATCTTTGTAGAAGGAAATGACCAAAATCATTTAGGTATTCAAATAGAAAATCCTGATAAGAATATGAAAACTGTCTATAAATTATCAATGTTAGATATTAATGTATTAAATATCAATATCCCTCCTGCAGATTTTCAAACAGTTATTACAATGCCTTCCGTTGACTTCCAAAAAATTATTCGCGATATGCACAATCTCGCAGATTTTATTGAAATTCGTAATGTAGGCAATCAAATCACTTTCAGTTGCAAAGGAGATTTCTGCAGTCAAGATACTATACTCGGAACCGAAAAGAACACCACCATTTCAATCACAAAAAACGCAGAAAATGAACACGAAATTATACAAGGTCTCTTTAGTCTAAAATATCTAAGTACTTTTACAAAATGCACGAATCTCAGTAATGTGGTTGAAATATATATTAAAAATACATATCCTCTCATATTATGCTATCAAGTCGCTAACCTTGGTATGATTAAACTATGTCTCGCGCAAAGTGAAAATGCGGCTTAAACGCGGCTTAAACGCAGCTTAAACGCAGCTTAAACTATCAATTGTTCTTTATTATATTTATTATTTTTAAATTTAATATCACCATCACCTCTTTCGCTAAAATATATTGTAATATTGACTAAAATAAATGAGTATGCATATAATTACACCAGTAAAATATCCATGTTTCAAGTTTTTATTATCAATAACATTTCCAGCTGCAAATAATTCAAGTATCAATATTATTATTATTAAATGTGTAAATAATCTATTCATTTGGGGATTGTCAATATAGGTCCATACACCTGCTTCAACTAATTGAATAGATGAAAATACTAACATAAATACTATTAATCTCATATCGATATCATGATATTTACGATTTATGTATGCAAGAAACGCAATAAATAATGCAAATGCAAAGGTATTCAATGAAACTCTGGCGTTCCAACACATATATATAATATTCATTTTATATAAATAAATTATTTTTGGCAGGGAGAAAATTCGTCTAAAATGCCAAAAATAATTTATTTATATATAATGGGAATAGTATTTTACAATTTCCCGGTTCTGACAATAGCTCAGTTGGTAGAGCGTGAGACTGTAGTAGTTATTACTGCGTGCCATAATAGTGCGCACTCATCTAAGAGTTATCTCTTGGTCACCGGTTCGATTCCGGTTTGTCAGATAATGTCATTTTTATATCCGATAATCTCATTTCCTGAGAAATCATAGAGCACATTTGATTTTGTCATATCAATAATACCCAATGTATATGTATTGAATTTCTTGAAATCATCGATGACCCTTTGCGTTCCATAGAACTCATGCTGAATAACTGGTCCAGTGAAACCATGTCCCAGTGTACAACAGTCAATACCATTAATATTAATCATATGCTTTGAATCAAGAATGAAATTATATACAAGCCGATTTTTCAAAGTTCGACGGATCTTGCATTTATTCGGAAAAATCCATTCATTATTCATATAAATCGGATGCCATGGAGTAATTTCGAGATTATAATCAATTATTATTGTGTCACAATCGTGGAATACTATAACACACTCAATCTTTGCGCCATTCTCGAGAACATCTCCTTTCTTCAAATCTTTGATGTTCGCAAGTGTTTCATTTTGCAACATAACAGTGCCGTAGCCGCCAAAGCAGCCACCCTGTGCATTGTTATAAGATGACCAGAACTGATCCTGCGAAACTGGCGGAGAATATGCGGCTGCTGCTGCTGTTGCCGTAATTTTCAGTGATGGCTGAGGAATCTCAATAGTATTTGCAATTTTATCAATTATTTCACGAGTCTTTTTAATCTCCACAGATTCATACATCTTTGGACCAGGATCCTTGAAATTCAAGCAATCGCGATTCGTATGTGCAGTAGTGAGAGACCTGATATAATGCAATCCCCATCGATTAATACTCTGCTGCGACTCGAAACCTGTAGCAATTTCTCCAGTCATATCTTCGATAATTGGATGGTCAGATATAATCTCATATGCTTGCGATACAGAATCGCGAAGAATCTCCTGACATTTTGTAATATTAATAGTAGCATATTTCAACATATCATTCATAGCTTTGAGAATATTTGTTCGCACAATTTCTGAAACAACACTTTCATTGTTGTAAATAATAGACTTAGTAACAGGAATATCTACTATGCCGTTATCCATAGATTCATATTTAATTGAACTTATATTGGAGAAATCTGAAAAATCACACAAGAAAGTCTTATTCTGTCCATACTTGATAGTTCCAAGATAATTCGTTTTTCCATTCATAGATTGAACTGTAATATTCTTTCCAATGATATTCTTCTCATTTGCAAGAAGATTTACCCAGGAAGTAATCATCATACTTCCATCTGGAATAAAGATGAAAGACCCGCCATATTGTCCATCATTCGTGAGATCGACGAGCAGTTTGCTTTTAATATCATATCCAATGCCGATAGTATGAAGCCGGCAGGTATTCTTCATTTCAATACGATAATCCTTCAGGCTCTGTACTTCACCATTTGCAGGAGAATTCGAAGGTTCTCCATCAGTAATCATGACAACAGTGGCGTCACCGAGTTCCTTAGAAGTCTTGTTTGCAGCATCCATGGCCGCCTTCAGTCCTTTCCAAAGTTCAGTGCATCCACGAGGCTCAATCTTGCTTACTGATGCCATTGCTTTCTTCTTTCCATCAGCATTCATTGCAGTCCTCGGCAAAACTGTTTCAATCAGCGAATCATATGTAATAATCTCGAGAGTATCGTCTGCACCAAGAGAATTCGCTACAATTGAAATACTATGTTTTGCCAAATCATTCTTGGAATAATACTTTGTGATTTCATCACCATTGGTGTTTGCTGCCGCATTCATTGAACCAGAACGGTCATACGAAATAATGATGTTTACACTTTTCTTGGGACCATCAGTAGGTGGAATAAGCGTCCCAACAACCTGATCATTAATATCAGATTTCTCGAACTTAACCTGAATCGTAGAAGATGAAGTCATTGTATACCTTATGTGTATAATTACAAAAATACATTTTTTAAATTTCATTTTTTTATAAAAATCAATAAATTTTATTTTTGTTTACTTTACTTGTTTACTTTACTTGTTTACTTTAGTTTACTTGTTTACTTTAGTTTACTTGTTTACTTTAGTTTACTTGTTTACTTTAGTTTACTTGTTTACTTTAGTTTACTTGTTTACTTTAGTAGTTTATTCAGCAGCGTGTAATATGTGCCAGCGAATTCCCATTATATTATTCTTAAACCATACAAATTTTGCACCTATTTGTAGCTGTTTTGTTATTATACCTGTATTTGAATGTTGAATATCAGCCAGTCCTGTATAAACACCAAGTGTATTTTGATATCCATTTCGCTCTCGCATTTCGCTTCTCAATATATATGAAGGAAGTTTAACACTTATCATACGTTCAATTGTATGAATTTTATCAATTATATTTAGATTTTCAAGTACAAGAATTACACGACGATGATTTATACGATTATTTAAAGGATTATATCTTTCAATAATTCTAAAAGTATCTTTAAAAACTATTGCTTTTGCCTCCCTATTCTTCTTAATAAAACTGAAATTCTCTGAAGTTAATCTATATATGGTACGTCCTACAGTATATTGTGCTATTTCATGCAACATAACATTCTCTTCAGAAATATCCCAATCATTATAATTATATTCACACTCCGCCTGTAGCTGTAATTGTTCAATATTTATTTGTTGGCCTAGGTTGCCTAGGTTGCCTACATTGCCCGCATTTCCAGGGTTGTTGTTATTAATTATCCGTGTATTGGGTCTAGCATATAGACCATCATAATCAAATAGATTAGTGGTATTCGCATTGGTATTCGCATTGGTATTCGCATTGGCATTATCATTAAAGAGAGTGTTAAAGAATGTTTCCATTTGAGATGCAACACCACTTTCTAAGTACTCTGCAAGTGGGCGAAATATAATCGGTTTTTTTGTAACTTTTACACGACATATAGGACATTTTATTTGACGTGAAATATTCTGTATTCCGCGAATACATCCTGAGCATAGATTGTGTCCACATTCAATGAGTGCATATACACCAACTTTATCTATACATACAGGGCATGTTATAGATTCCAGTAATTTTGATGAGGACTCCATTATTGATTTAATGATAAAATTAAGTTTCATTTTTTTACATTTTGCGATTCTTTTTCTTGATCTCTCCTAGTTTGATTGTGTCTTTTGATATTTTATATTTGCTATTTAATTATCTCTATCTATAAACAATGTACATCATTAAAATAAAAAATGCACCCGAATGTACAAGATTTCCCTTTAGAGTCATGCAACCATCTTCGCCGATGACTTCATTATTTTTATTAGTTATTAGAAAATATATATGATTCACAACACGATACGTTGCAGGATATGATAATATAAAAAACAAAATTGTTGAATATATTACAATTCTGAAGAAACGCCCTGCTTGTCTATCTACAGCTGCGGCTGCATCGGCGGTTCTATTTATTGATTGTGCAATTGCTGGAGGAGGTAACATTGGATTTCCTGGCATAAACTGTTGTAATTGTATAGAATCGCTTTGTTGTGGCAGTGGTATCATTATATTTTCTTTATATTTTTTATTGAATATAAATCTTATTCGGTTTTGTTAATTCTATTCCATTAAAATCACATGCCGCTGAAATTGTATATGCACCAAAATTATTCCATAATAACCAATCGTCTACATTTAATATTGGTAATAATATATTTTTAACTATAATATCTCCACCGTCACATGTATTTCCATAGATAGTACTTATTTTATGTGGCAATTTTTCATAATATTCATTATCTTTTTCGGGAGTAGAGCGAATAATTCGCGGTTCTACAATGTGTGTATGGTCATACATAATACAATTAAAAGACCCATATATGCTCTCATTAATATAATATTCTCGCGCGCCATTTCTTTCGCGCATCCCAATAATTTTCACTAAAAATGTAGCTACATTTTCAGAAAAATATCTCCCCGGTTCGGCAATAAACTTAAATTCCTCCAGTTTTTTGTCAGGAAAATAAGTCTCAATTCCTTTATTTATAGCTATACTCATTCTATCAATATTATTTATAGTAAATCCACCACCTATATCTATTATAGAGAGATGAAAGTCGTATTCTTTCATGTATCTCGCTAAATTATACAGTTTCCGCGCTTTTGCCAATGCATTTATATATGCATCAGGATTTGATGCACCAGAACCTATATGAAAACTAATACCAACGAGTTTTGCATTTAATTCGCGCGCTCTTTTTAATATTTCCTCCCAGTCTTCTTCATGACACCCATATTTATTACTTAAAATACACTGTGCAGATTCATCTGAAGCGTATATTCTCATTATTAAATTCATCTGAGGTGAGTATTTAACTATCTTTTCTAACTCTGCAATATTGTCAAATGTTGTTGTTTGAATGTTCCTTTTATTAACATGTAATAAATCGGTTTTTGTTTTGCAAGGATTTGCATAAATTATTCGACTTGAATCAATATTTAAAGATAATATTGTTTCTACTTCATTCGGTGAAGCACAATCAAAACAAGTGCCTAATTCTCCTAATTTTCTTATAATCTCTTTATCAGGATTACATTTTATAGCATAATATGGTTTAATTTCTGGTAACAGTTTTGTCCATAACGCAAATGATTTCGCAAGAGAACTCATATTATAAATATAAATACTCCTATCGGCATTTAGATATAATTCTAATGACTCATTATTTTGCTTTGTAATTTCTAGAGAAGAAGGTGTGAGGTTCATTTTTTGAAAATCGGACGCAATGAATGCGGCCAGCGTGATCGATGTAATAAAAATACCTTAGAAAAAATAAATATGCCAAAATGAATTTGCCAAAATAAAAGTATATAAAGATGTATACGCATATACTATTTAATTCAATGAATAGCATTGACGGTGTAAATCAGCAGGTACCTCTTACGCGCACATGCCCTGCGCTTCCTGCGATTCCGACACTTCCGACGATTCCTACATTAACATTACCTACAGCCGTAAGTACTACAGTACCGACGAGTTCATCAGAAACATATAATTCATTAGTATCTCGTCATGTAAATGGATACACAAATACTATTAATAAAATTAGTAGAATTATTACAATAGCTGAAGCAGAAAATGCAATTGCAATGGATTATTATAAAAATGAAGATATTGTATTAATAAATAATATTGATATATCAAATCCAAAAGAAATAACGAAAGAAATTGAATGTCTTCTTGTTGAAAATAATATGGCTTTTCCAGTATGTCCACAAATTGACACACGTCCTCTCTTAAAAATAAAAGAAAGAACCATTAAAAAAATGCACAGAACTCGCATCGAAAAGATAGCTACATTTTTACATAAAGGTTTATGGACGCCCGGTTCGCTTGCCGCTTGAAGGCGGTTCGCATGAAGGCGGTTCTCACTTGCCGCATCGTAAGTCATGCAATGTCGTCTTATATGATATCGCTTGTTGGTCATTTACACCAAGGTATAAATCTACAGTATTTTTGTCAGGATGTATTGTAAACCCACTGCAATACTCTATTCCCCAATTTGCTATCCAGAATGGACTCGAAAGAAATGTAACTATCCCGCGTTTCGCATCAAATTCCATATATAAATGTAAATATGAAAGACGCGTTACGAGACTCGTCTGGTCATTGAAAATAATGTCGTGTATAATGACACCGAAAGTATTTCCATGAAGATGGATAGCTGCTGTAGAGCCACGTAAGCCTTCGATGCTTATTCCTTGTCCACAAATAAGTGGCATGCATTTTGTAGCTACAAATTTAGAAAACTTTTTTGTTTTTTCGTCAATACCTTCTGTAATTTCATAAATAGTTTTAAGATATATATCTAACATATATAATTTATCTTCAAAAACATAGAGAGACATATTCTTTACTGGCAGACTTCCAATATCAACATTGGAAATTTTCTCAATTTTAGAAGTATTTTTATTAAAATATCCAATAACTAAAGCACTTGTCATATCATCACTACAATGTGTACATGTTCCCGCAAACCATAATGTATTCTTATACCATGTTATGCGTAAATCCTCGATTCCTTTGTATAAATTCACATTCGGTTTTAAGTCTCCCCACGGACTATCAATATGATATGTTTCCTTTTTTTCTAAATTATATAAAATAGCTGAATTCTGTTCGTCATTCTTATTATGTTTAATAGTTCTTAAATATAATATTGGAGGCGCTATACTGGGATTTAATACCACAGTGTTCTCTGGCAAACTCTTTGCATCAAGTATATTTCCTGCATTCCCAGGAAGATGTCTAATAGATAGATTGAGTGACGGCATAGCTACATTTGTAATGTTGAAAATCTTTATATAGAAATTATAATAAAAAATGATTTATCGCGTTCCATATTTATATTAATATGGAGGAATTAGAAAGTACTATTACAAATATTATAAAAAATATAGGATGGCTTTACTGTATTGAAACTAGTGAAAAAAATATATATAAATGTGGATATGATTTCACTAGACAATCTCTACAAACTGGAATATAATTTTCCTAGTGGAGTGAGCGGAGGCATCACTGTCGGAAAGTGTTCATAAGAATTAAATAATGCTGATTGACCCATATAATCGGGATTAGCAGTGCTTATAATACTTGAAGATGCATCGGTTGGACATCCACCTGATACAGGACAGTATTGATTTGTTGTATTTGTTATTGATGCCGGAACTGTACTAAATGTATTTGGTACAAGTAAATATCTTTCTTTCCATGAATATCTTTGTATATATGGTTGGGAATTCATCCAATTTACCGTTTGTTCCATAAATAATGCCGTTGTATTCGTAGGAATGCTATACGGATTTGTTGCTGTTCCTGCTGTTGCATCCGTTGGGTACGACCAGTCATAACCAGCTGTATGAGCAGTTGCAGGACTACAACATGTTGCTGTCCAATCCGCACAAGAATATTCTGTTATCCATATCGGTAAGTTATATTTTGCATTTACGCTTGCTAAATACCCTGTAAGAGTTGTTGCATTTGGTTTACCATACCAATGTATACATATAAAATCTGGGAATGGTCCTCTCTTTGTATATTTACTTGGATTTGTTTTGTAATCAATCGCTACTTGAATTAAGAAATTATCTAACCAAATGAGCGGATTTAAATTTACATTATTTGGTGTTGTTGTACTATTACTTATATTTACAATATATGTACCTGGCGCTGTTCCTGCAGGAAATTGTGCCGTTAATTGTGCAGAAGTAAGTTGCGGTAAATTATTTTTATTTGTTCCAACACCAGGAGCCTCGCCATCTCCTGCAACGGTATCCCCATACATAACAGGACTTCCAATAAGTGGAGGAGTTGTATATGTAGAAACCGTAGCATTAATAATATTTGGCCAAAAAGATACTCCATCGCCAACTAACATATTACCTTGCGCAGATGGATGTATACCATCAGGTTCATTATATGTTAAAATAATATTTTCAGTCGTAGCTTGAGTGAGATTTTTTAATGAAGCTACAACGGCCTGTGCTGCAGCAATAGTACCTGCGGTAGCACCAGGAATTGATATTTTTGATAAATTCCAAATCATAGGCGTAAATTTAATACCCGGTGGTTGACCTATAAGTGATGGAGGAGCCGCACCCCACGTATAATACCATGATGCATTTAAATTTGTAATTTTAACTCCTGCAGTCGGATCCCCGGTTCCTGCTACAAAACCTTTTTTTGAATTCGCTGTATTCTTAGAAACTGGGGGCACAGCACTTGTCGCAGAAACTATAGCTGTATCAGCGGCTACAGTTGCTGGAGATTCGTCGAGTATTGCTGATTGAGGTACAACTTCATGAGCAGCGGCTTGTGCAGCACCAGCACCAGCACCACCAGCACCAGCACCACCAGCAGCACCAGCAGCAGCACCAGGTGCCGCCATAGTAATTACGTTACTAGTATTACTTAATGTAGGAGAACTTAAACTCGTTGTTGTTATTGCCGTAGCTAAAGGTGCAAATGTTGTAGTTGGACTCTGGAGAGCTGTAATAAGATTATTATATGAAGTTATAACCGAAGGATTTGTTGTTGCTGTTAATTTATTTGGTGATATAGACACAATTGTGGTTGCAATAATACTTCCAGATGTTAAAGTTACTGTCACTGAACTAACAGGTACTCCAGTTATTCCAGCAATAAGTGCTGTATATTGAGTAATAAAAGTAGATTGATTAATTGCACTTAGTGTTCCAGATGGAAAAGTTACTGTAAAATTATAATTAATAACTGCATTGGGACCTATTCCGGATGTATACGTCACTTGTGGAGTTACTGCCGCTCCGCCAGCAGAGCCAGCGGACGGATTACTTGGCAATAATGTTGCAAATGTTGTTGTTGGAACCTGCAAAGCAGTATATAAATTATTAAAATCACTCACTTGACTGGCATTTGGATCTGTAATAGTTGTTGTAACAGTTACTCCAGTATTATTTGGTGCAGGTCCTACAACTGGTGCAGATGTAACTAAAGCACTTGTAGGAACACCTGTTATATTAGCAATCAAAGTGTTATAGTTACTAACAAAATTTGGGTCTAAAGTAGCTAAAGTAAGTGAAGGAAATGTAACACTGAAAGTACATGATATCTGACTACTTGCTTGTGCTTGAGTCGATGGGTTAGATGTTGCACCGCCACCACTGCTGCTACTGCCACCACTGCCACCATATTGAACATTATAATTCGCGACTTGTGGTACAGGATTACTCAAGTATTCTCCGTTTAAACCAATATTTGCATATTGCGGTGTATTTGCTAATACCTGTTGCGTTTGTTTCTTATTCTTCTTATAATATATATAAATAACTGCGGAAATTATACCAACTATGATAACGATTGCTAATATTAATAACGCTATTTCTAATCCACTTGGGCCTGGTATCACTTCTTGAGCCGTTGCCATTCCGCTACTGCCGCTGCTTCCGCTGCCTTCCTCCATTATATTATATATAGTATATTAATTATTACAATTACAATTATCCATGTCATTATCCATATCCATAAGAGGATATGTACATGTACTACCTCTTTCTACATAATATCTATCATATACTTCTACAGGATTGTGTGATTTTACCTGTAAATTATTATTCTGATATACTGGTGCATTTGTTATATTCCTATTTTGATATATAATATCTTGGTCAGTCAAAACAATACCATCATTGTTACTTACTGGTATGTCTACATCTTTTACATAATTGAAAGTATTTGGTATAGATGGATTTGCATTCACATTAGAATTCGTATTACTCGTATTTCCAGTAAAATTGCCAATTATATTTGTTTTTGGCGCTATAGGTTGTATAACAACGTTTGGATTATTTAAAGGATCTGTTATTTGATTTACAATTGGTTGTCCATCCTGGATTATTGCTTGAGTATCCAGATTTTTATCTGATTTATAAAGGCAATATATCAGATATGCACATAGTAATATAAGTAAAATACATGTTAAAATAACAAATAAAGGTATCCAATTTATTTCACTTGTCTTTTTATTAATTATTTCCGTATTTTCAATTGTATTTATTATAGGTTTTAAAACCTCTGGCGCAGGTGGCTCAAATATCGTATTTTTGATCGTAGTGGTTATTGTTTTCTGAATTGTATTCGTTGTTCCATTATTTTGAAATAATTTATAATCTGATGGATTCGTGTACAGACCAAATAATAAACATAGAAATAATATGACCAACGATATTATTACAAGTGTATTTCGGGTTCTTGATTGAGTATCATGAATATAAAAACCACTTTGATCCATTCTATTTATATTCTATTATATATAGTGTTGAAAAAGATAAAATAACTATACTCATTTCTATATATTACTAATTATATATTACTCATTTATATATTACTAATTATATATTACTCATTATATAGAGATAGATATATGAATAAACGATTGCTTTTTGTTTTTATAATTATTATTGTAGATTTTATATATGTCTATAATTCACAAAATGTATACAATAAAACATTTGACCAAATAAATTCCAAATCCGAAAATATTAATACAAATAGAAAAATAATTGGTGCATTATCTGCATATACCTTTATGGCAATTGGATGGTACTTTCTTATAGGCACTAAAATAGAAAGTCTTCTCGGCCCTAGCGGCTCTAGCGGCAATAGCAAAAAACAAATAAGTAATGTTATCGCAATAGGTGCTTGGTGCGGATTTTTATACGCAGCACTTGTATATGGAGTTTATAATTTTACAATGTACGCATCTGTAGAAAAATGGTCTGGATATATTATGATGCGAGATATAACATGGGGGTTTACTTCATCAATCTTAATGTCAATTATATATGCATTATGGTATACACATTAAATATATACTTACGCACTATTTCTTCGCTGCCACTGCGCGTTTCTTAGAACCCGATGAGGCATGTGCGCTTGATGCGCCTGGTGTGCCTGATATGCCCGATTTCTTGTCATTCGTGTAAAGTGCATCTGTTTCTTGTTTGAAAATATTCCATGCATTTTCGACTTCTTTTAATTCATCAAGCCATATAGAAGATATCGTCTTTGCCTCCAATTCTTCTATTTTCATTTTTATGTTATTCTCTTGTTTCTCAAGTGCTGTCTTCTTTTCTACCGTAAGTGTTTTCAAAGACATATCAGTCAAATAATCATAACTTGGTATCGCCTTCTGAATAATTATTTGTTCACCAATAACTATTTCGCCGCTACCGCTATCATGGCCTTCACCACCGCCTCCACCACCGTCACCACCGCCTCCTTCACCGTCTTCGCCACTATCTTTCTCATCAATTGCTGTCGGATAATTAAGTGATTTCAATTGCTCTTCAACTTGTGCTATCTTCTTTCCAACAAGAATAATTATACCTTCAATATATTGCTTAATAAATCGCACTTTCGCAGAAATGATTACATAGTTCTTACGCATTGTTTTCAATTGGTCTTCCTTACGCTCATAATACTTTAATATGCGTACCTTCGCGAAATCAATGAAGATTTCTGTCGTATTCGCATATTTCTTTATAGCACCCTTCTCACTATACAAATGTATATTATTGATATTCATATTTTTTGTACTTACCAGTTTAAATTCTGTGTCAAAGTTCATCTCAATTCCTGGACGGACACCAGGATATAATTTCAATGTAAATCTCACATTCGTATCAGTATAATGACTCTCGAAATCTTTTAGAACAGGATTATTGTTAACAACGCATTGTGTCAGGAAATCTTTATAATCATCAGTCCATGTTCCAATAGGCAATTCTGTAATTTCTACAGTATCATCCTTTACCCATTTATAAACACCTTGACTCTCGAAAGCAGCCTCCGCTGATGTCACTGACTCTTCACTTGCCACTGATTCTGTATCGTCATTTTCTGTAGCCCCAGATTTCTTAGGCCGCTTCGGTTTCCTCTCTTTCTTCACAATTTTCCCTGTAAATCCGAGATACCATGGAGTCAATTCAGGAATTCGCGTTTTATTTATAGCCTGATACGCTTCTTTCATAGATTCCTTTGTTTCTAATTTTATACTATCAAGGTTATTTGCAATTTTACGGCAAATGTCAATTACATCCGTGGGATTATAACACGGCAAATTTGTAGAGAAACCTGTAGCTATTCCTACAGCACCATTTATAAGAACCATCGGAATGACACCAATGTAATATTTCGGCTCTATCTTTTCACCATCATCGTAATTATATTCAAGTACCTTGAAATCCTCCACTCGGAAAATAACTTGAGATAATTCACTCAATTTCGTGAAAATATAACGTGGAGCAGAATGATCCGCACCGCCCTTCAAACGTGTACCAAACTGACCCTTCGGTACAAACAGATTTATATTATTTGAACATACGTAATTCTGTGCCATTCCAATAATCGCTTGCATCAGTGACGTCTCCCCATGATGATACGCCGATTTCTCTGCAGTATACGCACCAAATTGGGCAACCTTCATCTCCTTGTTAAATAGTTTACGCTTGAATCCTGCAAACAGAATCTTACGCGTAGACTCTTTTAGACCATCACATACATGCGGTATAGAACGCTCAATATCACGATTACTATAATGAATGAGGTCTTTATTCACGAAATCCTCATATGTAATATCTTTCTCTGTATAATCGAGAACATTTGATGGATCATATTTAATCAACCAACGTTTGCGATCATCTGGACGTTTCTTATTAAAAGCTAAATCAATGCTTTCATCAGATTCTTTGCCAGTATATTTATACACAGTTTTCTTCATTTCCCTGAAATATTCTTTTGCCTCCGCAGAAGTTGATGTACCAAGTCCCTTGTAATATTTGAAAGACCACCCCTTCAATCCATCTGCCTTCTTCTTCTGTTTCTCAATCCAAACCTGGGCATCATTCATATTATAGAAACTCATAACATTCTCACCATTTGTAGCTTTCATAATAGGAGTAAGCATTGAAATTAGAAATCCCTCCATTTTATATAACGATGGCCACAATGTCTGAAATACATTCATAATTAAGCCTTTGATATGACTTCCATCTGTATCTTGATCACACATCATCATAATATGACCATATCGCAGTTCTGAAACATCTGTATAAACCTTGCCGTTTTGCAATCCTACGATTTTCTTAATATCCGTGATTTCTTTGTTTTCCGCAATTTTCGTTGCAGTTGCGTCTTTTACATTCATCACCTTTCCACGAAGCGGGAAAACTCCATATGTTCCACGACCTACAACCGAAAGTCCCGAAATTGCCAAAGCCTTCGCCGAATCTCCCTCTGTTAGAATCAGAGTACAATTTGAACTGTTCTTTGTACCAGCATCATTTGCATCATCTAATTTATCAACAGTAATACGAGATGTCTTCTTACCATCTGTCTTTGATGCCTTTTTATCTTGATGAAAATCGGTAAGACTTACCGCCTTCTCCATAATACCACTCTTGTAAAGTGCCGTCATGAATTTCTTATCAAGTTCACATTTAGACCCGAATTTACTCACAGGAGTCGTAAGAGCCTCCTTTGTCTGAGTATCAAACGCCGGATTTACTATAAGACATTTTACAAATACAAAGAGATTATCGACAATATGCTGCTGTTTCACTGTCTTCTTTTTACTTTCCGACATCTCAGCTAATGCCTTTGAAATCTGATTTTTTATATAATCAACGTGTTTTCCACCTCTCACAGTATTAATGCCATTTACGAAAGATACTTGCTCAAATTGCGCAGAAGCACTAGGAGCCGCAATAACTTCCCATCTTTCTCCACATGCCTCGTAAACACGCGCGGTTTCTTTCTTATCTCCAAGATATAAATCTGCATATTTCTCAAAACTTTTAATTTCTAACTTTGTTCCGTTGAAATATACAGAAACACTCGGATCACTCGTTGCGCAAGCATCCAGAGCACGCTTATAGAAAAGATTGTAGATATCGTCACTCATAGAATCAAGACCGAATCTCTTGTAATCGGGAAGAAATCGGATTCTTGTATAAGGAACCTTTGAGTATGCTTTTACCGATGGTTTTCCTACAGTTTTCATATTATCTTTCCATGTTTGGGTATATATTTTCTTTCGACGATGATCAACAGTCTCCACTGTAAATTCAAGGCTGAAAATATTAGTCAACTTTGAACCATACCCATTTACACCCCCTACCAGTTTCTCAACATCTTTATCAGTATAATTTGTCGACGTCAGTAATTCGCCAAATATCATTTGAGGAATATAAATACCACCCTGGTCCGGAAGAACATCTATATCTATTCCATCACCGTCATTCTCGATTTCTATAATACCACTTTTCTTATCAATAGTAAATTTTATAGTCTTTACATGTCGAATGTTCTCCAATTCTTTCTTTGCCTCTTCCTGCTTGAGCCGAGTAATCTGGTCAAGAGCATTTACAACAATTTCATCATATATCTTATATAATCCTGGAACATATGTAATATTTTGTATCGAAAATTTCTTTGTTTCATCACTATATACATAAGTATCTAATGTGGTATTTTCAATAGACCCAATATATGTCCCCGGAATCTCATAAATATGATCACGTAATTGATGTTTCTTATATTTCTTTTCCATTGTGTACACAAGGAGACGTCGGACTTAGTTTGGACTTAGTAAAGAAGTATATTAATAGTTAATAATAAGAATACCTTTATACCATTTTCATTTTTTATTGTTTTATAAAAGAATAAACAAAAATTATCTATTCCAAAATATAGCTATCTTTGTATATTTTTATTTTCGCATTTTGTTTTTGTTTTTCGAGATTGAAAGGATTCTTCTAATTAAAATTATAATTTTAATTTTAATTTATCATATTGCAGTAGACTGGTCCTGTACCGACATTATTAGATAATGGCATAAAGTTAAATTCCATAAGTTTTTCCATTTTTACAGAGGCTTTATTAGCTTTCGCAAGAACAGTTTCTGCTGCAGTCAATTTCCGCGGAATCTTCTTAGTTGTATTTGTATTCGCGTTTGTATTGTTTTCAATAATTATATTATATACTGGATATACATATCGTCCATCGCGTTTCGCAATTTCTTCTATTAGAATTGCTTTACCAATGTATAGATAATCTTGCGTTTTATCCCACGGTCCAAGTATTTCTGTATTCCATCTTTTTTTAGATCCTTTCTTTACAAAGATATGTTTTTCCATAGAATTATTTAGCATATCTTTATCATATGATGGTGATATCATTTGACCTTTCCAAGATAATTTAATAGTTCCATTCTCATTTTTAGATAATTGGTCCTTAAAAGCAGAATCTGAACGAAAAGTAAGTGTGAGGACTTTTGTTCCTGATTGTTTATTTTTTGTTTCTTCATTTTGTAGCTGTTTTTGAAGTTTCTTTCTTATAATTTCAAGCGCTGAAATTTCTCTCAAAACTTTCTCTAACTCATCCTTTGTATTCTTTACTGATCCTGATGCAAGTGACACCATTTTATGTAATTTATGTAATTTATGTAATTAAAATCAATAAAAATAAATCATTTTTGAAATTTCTAATTCTTCTGAAGGTCTTTCTGTAATTCTTCTCAGTTTTTCAGATACATTTGAAAATAGTAAATTCATTCTCATTAGATTAATGTCAACATCAGTTATATTAATCCATTCACTGCTTCGTCTTTTTCTTATATTATTTTCTTCTGGTGCAGCCGGTGTTGTCACTTGTGATGTCACTTGTGTTGTCACTGGTAAATACCATGGATGTGTATTATCTAATGGATATGATAATGATCGACGTATATTATTTTCCATATCTTACTTTTTATTTATGAAAAATATTTTTATATACTTTCATTTTTTTGTTTTTATCTTTGTTTTTATTTTTTGTTTTTAGTTTTGCGTGTTCTCGCTTTTTCTTGCGCGTTTTTCTTAGTTTTTAGGGTGTGTGTGTTGGTGTTGGTGATATTTGGGCTTTACACGTATTCCGAGAATCTGCAAAGCAGTCCATACTTCTGTAGCTACTTTTTCTACACTTTTCCCTTCAATATCTATGCATATTATCGGAAGACGATTTGCCGATGCCATCATATATGCCTTTTCATGTAATTCGTGAAGTTGCTGCAAATAATCAATAGATATGCCATCCTCGCATTTTCTCCCTCGAGTTTTAATACGTTCTGCGCATTTATCCGGGTCTGAACGTAAATAAATATATCCGCGCGGATTCCACATATTCATAGATTTATCATACATTTCATCGAGAATACCTCGCTCACTTTCTGTTAACGTATTATTAACAGCAGATGCCTCTACAAATACATATTTCTGAAAAAGCGGAGATCTTTCAATAATAATATTTACGTGTTTTTTAGGCTGAATCCAACATCTATCCAACCAAACACGTGTTTGAAATTCAAATGTACCTGTATTTTCTTCATACATTCTTTTCAAATATGGTACCCATTTTTCAACAGGTTCCACATCAATAGGAATACCATGGTTTTTGTGGAGATATTCAAGAATAGTACTTTTTCCGGAACCAATTAATCCATCAATAGTAAATACGAAACCATCGAAATTCGAATTTTGTATTGATGATGACATAAAAATATATATTTAGTCCTTACTGTATCCTAAAGTATATTAACAAATCAATTTTTTAAGTATTTTTATTTTTAAAATTTTTATTTTTAATTTTTATCAATCATCGATAACTCATCCAGAATCCACACTCCAGAATCAAGAATCCAGAATCCAGAATCTCTAATTAAATACTGCATACTTCTTGCTTTCAAATAATTTCTCTAATTTCTTACTTGTAATGGGCTGTTTCTTCTTTAAAGTTTTTACTAGATAATGTAAATTATCATTTATAATAGTCATTACATCATTTAGTTTTTCTTTATAATTTAATTTGTTCTTCATTAAAATACCTTTTACACGGTTTTTCATATTTTCATCATATAAAACTGGAAAACCACCAGTGGTTGCGCCGCCACCGCTTTGCGGCCCCAAAGAAGGTCTCTGTATTCCATTATCGAAATCTATTGTACCAGTTATAGTACCGGTATTTTCATTGGCATACGTATATGTTGAATTGGTATACCCATAATAATCGGATGGCATAGACCCACCCTTCTTTATTTTTGATCCTGTTCTATCACATTGTTTGTCAATATATTTCTTAACTTCACTTATAATTTTATCATTTATCTTATTATCATTTATCAAAGCAAGTACAGATACGATAGATGCTATATTAAAACATAAAGCATCGAAGTGTATAGTCAGTGTATCTAATTTATCATTTTCGTTAAATGCAATTTTATTATTTCTTAAAAATGTAGTCATGTTGAGTTCTATAGTTAATTTGTGAAATTTTTATATCCAAATTTATTTAGAAAGATATTATAGTTTAAGCACTATGAGCCATTTATCTCAAAATTTTGCGACATTAGATACAGCAGGATATGTAGGCATATTAAATAACGGGAGTCAATTAAATGGTCGCGTAGATATTATATCACCTTCGCCAAAACTCGATATAGAAAGCTATAAGACCAAGCAAACTGATAATACATATTATTCAAAAGAAGCTATACAAGGACAAATTACATCAAATAACTTAACAGAAATATTCTTTTCCACACAAAATATTAATGCATTACAAGAAGCTATTCGTTACAGAGTATATATTGAATCAAATAGAAAATATACTATTGGAAGACAGAGTGATCAAGAATTAAAGATTATAATGCGTTCTATCTATTTACAATATTCCCAAAACTTAGACACAGATTGCATCGGTCAAACACGTGCATTAAATCAGAGAGTTCTTGATAGTGCGGTTCCAGAAGTTTTAAGTAATCTGTATCAATACGAAACATATCGCAAGGATGCAAGTACATTACCGATGCCTTTAGATAGAGCACCTTTATTAAGTACAAGAGGTACCAAAACATTAGAATTAAAAAATTTTATGTGAAAGTTTTCTTAGTGTAAAACAGAGAGATAGAGATGTCAAGCCAAAGTATGGCAGATCAAGTTGCCAGCGTCAAAGCATCGTATCCGACATTAACTATAACAGATACTACTGCTAAACAGTATATTAAAAGCAGAGGCAAATGGTTCAAATCATCGATTGCAGTATGCTGTGTATACGGTACTTTCGCATTATTCTTATTATTGCTTGCCATATTCAGTGAACAAGGTAAAATGGTATTATCCGGGTATTTAATGCCTTTTACAACAACATTAATCGGAGGAATGTTATTTATAGTATTATTATTAGTCATACAAATATCTACATTTAAACCATCAATAACAAATGCAAATGTATATGATGGAGATATATGCCCAGATTTCTGGAAATTAGAAAAAGTACCAGAAAGTGATTTAACAGCCGCGAATGGAGTAAGTCAGGAAAATAATTATTTAATGCAATATCGCTGTAAACCAGACCAAAATATCTTTGCACTCGACGCTACCAAAGGAGGAACGACGAATGTTTATGGACAAACTATAAATGCCGGAAACACTTTTGGTAAGGGTAGATATACAAAATCTTTAGGTTCGACGGTGACACCCACTAATTCTCCCGTAACCTCATTTCTTTATCAAACATTTGCTCCTTTAAATGGAAAGGGTACTGCCGCTACTGTAGCAGCTGATAAAACTATAACTGGCGGCACATTAAATTGCGATGTAGTATATCCAAATTTACTTGCTTCTGAAGATAAAATCAATTTCCCAAATGCTCCAAATGCATTAAGATGTGCTTATGCACAACAATGCGGTATTCCATGGACCGGTGTATGCCCTAACCCGCCAATCACAGCCGCCGGATCACCACTCCCTTAAAAAATGAATTTAAGAATTAGTTTATTTTTATCTTATAAGCACAAGCAAAATTTAAATGCGTGTTCTAAAGCGTGATAATACATATGAAGATGTTTCTCTCTATAAAGTTCAAAAAAGAATTGATTCTCTGTGCCAAGGTCTAAATGTTGCTGCAATTGAAATCGCCCAGAAAGTATGCTCTCGCATTCATGATGGTGTAAAAACAAGTACACTTGATGATGAAGCTGCACGTCTCTGCGCACAACTGATTACTAAACATCCTGATTATGGAATTGTGGCTGCACGAATTGCCATCAGTAATCATCAGAAAAAGACTTCTCCGTCATTCAGTGAAACCATTAATTTACTATACAATGTCACCGACGTACATGGAAAGCATAATCCCCTTGTATCTGATGAAGTATGGAATATTGTACAAACTCATAAAGATAAATTGAATTCTATAATAAATTATGAGCGTGATTATAATTATGATTATTTCGGATTTAAGACACTTGAACGCTCTTATTTGCTGAAAGTGAATGGTAAATTCGTTGAAAGACCGCAACACATGATAATGCGTGTTGCTCTTGGAATTCATGGATGGGACCTTAAAGAAGCTATTGAAACATATGAACTTATGAGTACCCGTTATTTTACACATGCTACACCTACTTTATTTAATGCAGGAACACCACGATCCCAATTGGCTTCTTGTTTTTTAATAGCGATGGAAGATTCTATTACCGGAATGTATAAGACACTTGCTGATTGCGCACAAATCAGTAAATATGCCGGAGGTATTGGTGTGCATATTCACGATATTCGTGCAACTGATAGTTATATTCGTGGTACAAATGGACAAAGTACTGGAATAGTGCCGATGCTACGTGTGTATAATGATGCTGGTCGGCATGTAAACCAATGTTTTAAAGGCGATACTATTGTATACACTAATAATGGTCCAAAACATATGGAGAACGTAGTAATTAATGACGAAATTATAACTATTGATGGAACTTTTAAACCAGTATTAGGTATATCAGTTAATAATATAAATCAGAATATATTAAAAATATCTTGTAAATGGACAAAAAGTACAGGAGTTTATGTTACAAAACAACATCAAATATATACAATTGATGATAATGATAATATTATAGAAAAATCAGCCGAGGATCTAAGATCCTATGATTATGTTGGATTTCCATTTGTATATGGAGATACATCCGATGTTAAAATTATATATAGTAGCGAGCACAAGTGTACTCTTTATTGGGTAAAGGTATCATCTATTGAAGAAGTTAAATATGAAGGTAAGGTATATGATTTTAATATGAAAGATAACCATAATTACTTGACAGATATGGGAATCGTTCATAATTCTGGTAAGCGTAATGGCAGTATTGCTGTGTATCTTGAACCATGGCACGCTGATATTGAAAAATTCCTTGATTTGCGTAAAAATAGTGGAAATCATGAAGAACGGTGTCACGACCTGTTTACTGCTATGTGGATTCCCGATCTTTTTATGAAACGTGTAGATGCTAATGCTGATTGGTCTCTTATGTGCCCAGATGAGTGTCAAGGATTAACGACTGCGTATGGTGATGACTTTGAAAAATTATATGAAAAATATGAGACAGAAGGAAAATACAGGAAGAAAGTAAAGGCTCAGACGCTTTTCTATTCCATTATGAGGTCTCAAATTGAAACAGGAACACCGTATATGTTGTATAAAGATGCTATCAATAAAAAGAGTAATCAGAGTAATTTGGGAACCATTAAGTCTAGCAATTTATGCGTTGCATCTGAAACAACGATAATAACTGATAATGGATATAAAAATATTAAAGAAGTTTCAGAAGTAAATAATGGTATTACAAAAGTATGGAATGGTACGGAATTTAGCGAAGTAACTGTAATAAAAACTGGAGAAATGCAAAAATTATTAACTGTTAACTTCAGTAACGGATTATCAATAAGATGTACACCGTATCATAAATTTCATATTGTTGACACTTCTGATTCTTTATCGAAAGTTAAAGTAATAGACGCTAAAGATCTTAAAGTAGATGATACAATTATTGATTATAAAATTCCGAAAATAAATAGTAAAGAATACGATTTTTATACAAATATTAAAATTAAAAGTGTTGAAGATAATAATGAATATGATGATACATATTGTTTTAATGAACCACTGAGACATACAGGTATATTTAATGGAATTATAACAGGTAATTGCACAGAAATAACCCTGTATTCTGATAAAGATGAGACTGCTGTGTGTAATCTCGCAAGTATTGGACTGCCTACTTTCGTTAAATATTCTGATGATAGCGTACCATATTTCGATTTCAAAGAATTGCATCGTGTTACTCAGGTTATTACACGTAATCTCAATAAAGTAATTGACCGCACATTCTATCCTATTCCTGAAACCAGAACGAGTAATTTGCGTCATAGGCCTCTTGGCATTGGTGTTCAAGGTCTTGCGAATACATATGTACTTATGCGTATGCCTTTCGAGAGTCCTGATGCTTCCACTTTGAATCGGAAAATATTCGCTACAATATATCACGCTGCATTAACTGCATCTGTAGCTATATCGAGAAGACGGTATGAATATCGCGAGGAACTAAATAATTCAACCGTAGTAGCTACAAATGAGCGAAAAGAATATTTGATAAAATATCTTAATATGATTCCCGAGGAAGAGGCACTCAAAGGTCAATACAGTGGTGCCTACAGTAGTTTCATTGGGTCTCCTGCATCTCAAGGAAAATTGCAATATGATCTATGGGATGTAAAAGAACCAGAAACGGTTGATGGATTCCTCGATTGGGTATCTTTGAAAGAGGAGATAGCGCAGTATGGATTGCGTAATAGTACACTTCTTGCACCGATGCCTACAGCTACGACGAGTCAAATTCTCGGATTTAATGAATCTTTCGAGGCGTTTACAAGTAATATATATCAGAGACAAACGCTTGCAGGAGAATTTACGATTATTAATAAACATCTCATTCAGGATTTATTGAATTTGGGTATGTGGAATAATGAGATGAAAGATAAAATACTTTCTGGAAGTGGAAGTGTGCAAAATATTAAAGATATACCAGAAAACGTGCGACTTCTCTATAAAACAGTATGGGAAATTAAGCAAAAGATAGTCATTGACCAATCTGCTGATCGTGCACCATATATTTGCCAAACACAGAGTTTAAATATACATTTGGAGGACCCTGATTTTGCAAAAATGACAAATGTTCATTTCTATGGATGGAAGAAAGGACTGAAAACAGGAATGTATTATTTACGTTCTCGCAACAAAGCGAAAATCACAGCATTTACACTTGAAAATAATAAATATGCACTTGGAGGAACATCCGCGGCATCAAGTAGTAATATAAACACTATGATAAGCAGCGTAAGCGGCCAGCCTTCAGAAGAAGAGGTACTCGCGTGTAGACGTGATAACCCTGAAGGTTGCGTTATGTGTTCTGGATAAATAATATGATTAAATTTAGAGGTATTCTAAATATGAACATAAATAAAAATATAAATAAAAATAAAAATAAGAATATAAATAAGACGAAAACCAACAACGTGGAAAGGGGTCTGAAAAGGGGTCTGAAAAGGGGTCCGAAAAGAGACCGGGAAAGGCTTCTTGAGTTATATGCAGCATTATCTATGTTACCAGGATTATTTTTGAGTTTGTATACTGGTTTATATTCCAATCATTGGCAAATTAAAATCGCTGGATATCTTATATTGCATACCATGTATTACTGCAATGCTCTATCATTATAATAAATATAAATTTTCTCTAAAATATTGTCCAAAATGGCTTAGAATAGATATTACAGCACAACAGATAGGCGTATATATCCCATTTCTTTTGACACCCAATGCAATCCCTGGTATAATTACTGCATCACCATTTATTTTGTTATCATGGCTATGTGACCCCGGGATTATAAAAGAATCCTATTTATTAGGATGGGTGCATATAGCTACAATTATAATAATGGGATTATTTATAACACCTAAATCGGGTCTTTTTGGTATTGCGAGTTTATTAGCATTTCACGCTCCTACACAATATTATAAATCTCTATGGCATATTACGGGTTCTTGTGGTATGTTTTATGCATGGAACGAATGGGAACGCAAATTACACAATGTAAATGCTTTTATGTTGAGTAGTTGAGTAATTTGATTTATATTTTACGATGTAAATAAATACTCTTAAATTTTATAAAATTTCAATATCAATTGCAATATCTCCTGTCGAAAACAGTCTACAGACATCATTCGTATAATAAATGCCAGCTGATGATGCAATTATTCCAGGTTCACAATCTCTTTCGAAATTTAAATCTTGTGTGAAAACATCATCTCTTAAAATATACATATACATTTTGCGGGTTTCTATATTAATTATAAAATATCTAAAGAGATGTTTTCGTGGACCATATCGTGGACTATAATTTGGTAAATATCTATGTATTACCTTTATTAGTTTATAACTAATAAAACAAGCTTTATATATTTCTACTCTATAAAAAAGTGCTTCTGTTGATAAGTTGTTCCATCTAGTTTGTGATATTCGTAATTTTATAAATCTATTTGAAAATTCTATTGCATGATTGTATAGAAGATTGTAACCGTTTTCATAGTAAAATTCTGGATAATTAGGATTGGTTTCACGAGTAAGTAAAATTTGTTTATCTTTTAATTTTAACAAATCATCGATATTTTTTTGCGTATCTTCTGGTATTAAATATTTAAAGCTCTTTGTTAAATCAATATAATCAAATATTGATTTAACAGATTTTATAGTTTTAGTATTAATCTGTGTTTCTCTATAATTTAATAATAAATCAATTACTTTCTGTTTAAGTTTTTTATTAGTAGCAGCAAATTTTATAATTGTTTTATTATCAAGATCTGATAGTATCTCTATAAGTACATCATCATCCAAACTTTCAAACATATTTGGAGGTGAAGGAGCCTTTGAAGGCCCCCTATGTGAAGATTTTTTTTTTCGCGACGGCGGCGGCGGGTGCGGCGGGGGCTGTGGAGACGACGCTTCACCAGATTGAGGTTGCTCATTCACAAGATAAGGTTGAATTCTCTTATTTCTAGTCATTTGCAATGCCGAGATTGAACCTCCTCCTCCTTCTTGCTTACAGGCTTTTATTGCTTTTTCAAGGATTACACTTATCCCTTCATATTCCATAAGGGATTTCATATTTTTCTTAGATCTATTAGCAAAATGAACCAATTCTTGCAAGTAATATTGTTTTTCTTTACAATTCCGCGATTTCTTTAAATTGTCTATTATATTTTCCATTATACTCTTACATTAATTATATATTTTATTTATTTATTCAGTAATTTGATTTATATTTTACGATGTAAATAAATACTCTTAAATTTTATAAAATTTCGATATCCATTGCAATATCTACTGCCACAGACGATGTACATAAATTACTATTATACCTGCCAGATGATGATGTAATTATTCCATGTTCACAATCTCTTTCGAAATCTAAATAATCTAAATCTCGTGTGAAAGCATGCTCTCTTAAATTATATATAAACAGGTCTTGGGTTTCTATATTAATTATAAAATATCTAAAGATCGGTTTTCGTGGACCAGGTCGTATACTATAATCTGGTAAATAATCTGGTAAATATCTATGTATTACCTTTATTAGATTATAACTAATAAAACAAGCTTTATATATTTCTACTCCTCTATAAAAAAATGTTTGTGCTGACCACCACCGCCGTCCAGTTTTTGATATTCGTAATTTTATAAATCTATTTGAAAATTCTATTGCATGATTGTGATTGTTTTGATATTCCTCTGGATGATTAAGATTGTTTTCACGAGTAAGTAAAAATTGTTCAACTTTTAATTTTAATAAATCATCGATATTTTTTTGCGTATCTTCTGGTATTAAATATTTAAAGCTCTTTGTTAAATCAATATAATCAAATATTGATTTAACAGATTTTATAGTTTTAGTATTAATCTGTGTTTCTCTATAATTTAATAATAAATCAATTACTTTCTGTTTAAGTTTTTTATTAGTAGCAGCAAATTTTATAATTGTTTTATTATCAAGATCTGATAGTATCTCTATAAGTACATCATCATCCAAACTTTCAAACATATTTGGAGGTGAAGGAGCCTTTGAAGGCCCCCTATGTGAAGATTTTTTTTTTCGCGACGGCGGCGGCGGGTGCGGCGGGGGCTGTGGAGACGACGCTTCACCAGATTGAGGTTGCTCATTCACAAGATAAGGTTGAATTCTCTTATTTCTAGTCATTTGCAATGCCGAGATTGAACCTCCTCCTCCTTCTTGCTTACAGGCTTTTATTGCTTTTTCAAGGATTACACTTATCCCTTCATATTCCATAAGGGATTTCATATTTTTCTTAGATCTATTAGCAAAATGAACCAATTCTTGCAAGTAATATTGTTTTTCTTTACAATTCCGCGATTTCTTTAAATTGTCTATTATATTTTCCATTATACTCCTACATTAATTATATATTTTATTTATTTATCGATTTATTTATTGATTTATTGATTTATCGATTTATTTATTGATTTATATTTCTCAATGTAAATAATCTTATTTAATTATAAAGTATAATACTATATGAATAATGAAAGTACAAATTTACCCTTTGTTTTTATAATTGATATTGATGGTACTATGGTTGGTAATGTAGAATTTCAAGTGCAACAATACAGTATGTACAGTACTCTGAAAAAACACGGATTTAAACCGATTAAACAACATGATATACCACCAGCATATCATCCAAATGCAAAACTTGTGCGACCAGGATTCGGACAATTTATTAAAGCAATTCAAAAATTCTACAATGATAATATCTACTTTTTTATATATACTGCGAGTGAAGGTGTATGGGCAAATACTGAAATCGCATGGATAGAAAAAACTCATGGAATTAAATTTAGTAGACCAATATTTACCCGTAAAGATTGTATAGTCGATTCTGCCGGAACATATCGCAAAAGTGTAGCAAGAGTGTTCCCAAGAATATTAAGAATTGTAGCTAAAAATAAAAAATTAACAAATAAAGAAAAACATCATATTATTGAAAACAATCTTCTAATAATTGACAATAACGCAGTATATACTGATAGAGGTGATAAACTTCTTCTATGTCCCGATTATAACTACGCCGTTTTTGAAAATTTATTACACGGTATACCACCTCAATCGAGACAACACCCAGAAGTCCAGAAAATGATATATACACTTGTTAATCAAGGATTATTATGTTCATTGTCTGATCCTACAGATGACAGTATGCGTGTATTATCAAGACAGTATTCATGGTTATCTGCAAAATGTAAGGCACTCGTAGATATAAACTCTACATATGAAGGCGACGAATTCTGGAAACATCTCAGAAGACTAATAACAGAAAATGGATTAAGATCTTTTAGTGTCTCGGTAATATCACAATTACAATCGGCAATATGGAAGAGATATAAAAAAAATAAGGGGTGAAAATATTTAAATATTTATATATAATAGTAAAAAGTATCTTGTATGCCGACAAAGAAAAAATCATCTGGAAGTAGAAGTTATGGTGGTAACGATAAGAGGAGTAGAAGTGCGAGTGCTGAACCGGAGAGTCCGTTGAGCGGCTCTGCTTATTGGGGTAATACAGAAAGAGATTTAGGTGTACTTGCTGATTCTCAAAAAAGTAAACTATCTCCAAGTCGTCCTATTTTAGAAAAACCGCGTTTTAATTTTGGAGATACAATGGATATGAATACAATTTTAGAAGATATACTTAGAGATTCAAAATTATCAGATATAGAACAACAACATTTTACAAGCCTAATTTTAGCGATTATAAATAATAATAAAGATGAAATTAAAATTTATGAAAAGATTCTAAAAAACAAAAACATTCCTAAGGAAACTAGAAAAATTATACATGATGCGATAAGAAGTTTACCGAAAAAGCCAAGAAAATACGGAGGAGTAGGGACACCTGATTTTGATAAACTTCCTCAAATAGCAAAATTACCATCGCAAGGAGAATCGGAATTACAAGAACTATTGCAATCAAAATTACCACTACCACCAGGAGAAAAGAAATATTCGCCAGAATTATTACCACTACCACCAGGAGAAAAGAAATATTCGCCAGAAACATTAAAAAAAAATACTGAAATAAGAATGAAATTAGGTGAAATTAAAAAAAATATGAAGAAAAAAAAAGAGACATTAAAGAAGAACTTTTAAATAAAAAAATTACAAGAATTAATTATATAAAAAAAAAACTTAATGCAGAAAATCCAATAAATCTTATTAATAGGGTACTAGAATCAAAAAATGAAGAAAATTTTAATTTAGCAAAAAGAGATATTCTTACCAAAAATACGAAATTTCGTATAATGGGAATTATAAGTGAAGCTTATAATAGGCAAGGCAATCAAAATGTTAAAAGCCCTATTACAATAACAAAAGAAGATATTAGAGAATATCTTGTTTTTATAGATCCAAAGTCAGCGTCTCCAAAATCAGCGTCGGCTCCAAGGGGGGAGCCAGTAAATACTGAATTATCCGATCCGGGATCATTTGAATTTGCCGCCTCTCCTTTGAATCTTCCGGAAACCCGTAAAAGAGAAAGGTCTCCAAAATCGTCGTCGTCTCCAAAAGTGCAGCTGCCGATCCCAAAAGATTCACCCTCACCCTCACCTCCAAGGAAACAACAAAAATTACAAGGAGAATCAAATTTATCACCAACTGAATTATTTGGAAGAAGGTCTCGTGGACGTCCTAGAAAGTTTCTTTGACATCATGGAGTGTCTTTATCTTATCCGTTTACACCTTTGCACATCTAAAATTGATTATTTTTTTATAAATTTATTAAATTATTATAGGATATATTATAGGATATATTATAGGATATATTATATGTCATCATTTAGAAATAAAACTGTTTCTAGAAGATCTATTCGTAAAAAAGGAGGGGGTTTACAATCTTATTCTGGAAACACTCCTATTACTGAATATCCAAGTCTAACAGGTCAAACAGATATACCAGAAGAAGATATGGCTAAATTCAAAAAGTTAAAAGAGAAAATCATAAATGATGAACGTCTAACAAATATAGTTTTAGTATTCTCGGGTTCATTAAATCCAATTACAAAAGGTCATTTAAATACATTTAAATTTGCAAAAAATGCAATAGAAAAAGAGAATCCATCTGCAAATATAATCGGAGGAATTTTATCTGCAGCAAATGATGAATATGGTAAATTTGGTTTACTAAAACATGAAATACGTATAAAAATAGCAGAGAAAGCCATAGAAGAATTTATAGAAACTGAAGAAACATGGGGGAATTTACCTATAATAACTGATACATGGGAAAATTATTACGCCAATCCTGAAAAAGTTCCTAAACCACGCGCTGTTTATACTTTAGAACTTTTAAATCATATAAAGGGGATGCTGCCAGATGTACAACCAATTTTTGTATGTGGAAGAGATGTATGGGATACAATGTTTGATTGTGATAATTGGAATAAACACGATATATTAGATATTGTTGGATATGGAATTTGTGTAATTGACAGACCATCTCAAGATACTAATACTACATCTAATCAAGCGGAAGAAGATTACGAGCCGAAAGAATTAACTTTAGACATTATTCAAAAAAGATTTGAAAATTATTTTGTATTAAAAACGGTTCCAGAAATTCTAGAAAATAGAACATATGATAATAATAAAGTTAATAATAAAGTTAATAATAAAGTTTATAAAAAATATGATAGATTTAAAGAAAGATATTCAGATTATTGTTATTATAGTTATGATGAAAAAAATGAAAAAAACCCTAATAATGCAAATGATAAATATATTCCTATTAAGATAGAAGATTATGAGAATATATATATAAAAAATATATATTATGGGATAAATACATATGTTGATAGCGATGGTAATATAATTGATGTATCTTCTTCAAATATACGTAAAATTTTATATAAAAATACATATTTAAATAATTTAAATGATGAACTAAATGCTTATACATATACAAGTGTTATAGAATTTATGAAAGACCCGTATTCAATGAATAATCTTAATATATCGCTTGTATCTGTTTATAAATTAGTATTTCTCTTTGGTTTAATTAATGATAAAAGCCCCCTACCAGAAGATATAATTTATTTTAAAGAAGATATAAATACACCTAATGGAATATTTGATATAATAGAGACATATTTAACATTTGCTCAACGTAAAAACCCAGTAAAAATAGCTTTAAAGCAATATATTACAAATAATAGCGATAATATTAAAAGTATTATCAAAAAATATCCAGAAAATCAGGCTGGTGGAGGAGGATATAATAGAATTTACAAACCAGTTAAATCTTCAGAGAAATATGGAAATAAATGTGTATATGTTTTAAAATATATAAAAATGAATGGTAAATTTGTTGCATTAAAAGATGCAATCAAAATGCTAAAAAACAAATAAATAATTAAAATTTATTATTATTTTTATACAGCGGATTTGTAACAGTCATATTTGTAGGTCTAGAAGAAGGTTATTTTTATACAAGGCTCCTCTATAGAAAAAGTTTTTGGAATGGATACAATATATTTTTATCCAGGCTCTCTCTCTCTCTCTCTATATTTTACTAATTTTATAAGCAAATATATGGTAGACTTTTAAATTATATATTATTATTTATATTATCATTATGGTAATCTTACATTTTTTACTAGTTTATGTATAAGCAAAATTGTGATGGACTATTTTATTTAAAGATAAAAATATATATATTGTTATAGTAAGATGAATAAAAGTGCTAAAATATTCTTGTGCGAATATTGTGACTATAAAAGTAATAGGCGGTATAATTTAACACAACATGTGGTAATAAAACATATAGATTCTGGAAACTTCGGGAATGCATCCGATGCACCTTTATGCAACCCAAATTATGCAAAAGATAACCCAAATTCCACAAAAGATAACCCAAATTCCACAAAAGATAACCCAAATTCCACAAAAGATAACCCGGATTCCACAAAAGATAACCCGGATTCCACAAAAGATAACCCGGATTCCACAAAAGATAACCCATCGATTATAGACAGAAACCAGTGTGATAAATGCGAAAAAGTATTCGCAAAATATTATACAAAGGTAAAACATATAAAAACGTGTAAAGGTAAAATAAATCCATTACAATGTCAAATATGTGATGAAATATTTACTTTAGCTCCTGCAAAATACAGACATCAAAAGAAATGCATTGCAAAAGATACAGAAAAGAAGAAAGAAGAAATGAATATACATACTCTTATAGAAAATCAAAATATAGAAAATAATATAACTAATAATGTAAATAATAATATAAATAATGTAAGTAATAGTCATAATACTCAAAATATTAATTTAATATCTTTCTCTACTGATGTAGATAATTGCAATTTTGTTAAAACTGAGGCATTTCATAAGAAAATAAGAAGATTGCTGAAGAGATATACCAGTGAAATTCAAATGATTAAGGATTATAATAAAGAATTATATTCAATAAAAGATAATCAGTGCATAAAGAAGACAAATTTGAGATCAATGCATACAAAAGTTCATATAGGTAATAATAAATGGGTAACTCGAAGGGATAAAGATGTATACCCACAACTGGTGGCAAATTATGCAAATGACCTATGTAATATGATTATTAAAGAAAATAATCGCGAAAAATACAGAAATTTAGAAAAAAAATTGGATTATTTCACAGATGGCGGATATATCAATGATACCGAAGATAAACAAAGAGAAATTACAAATGAGTATAATGATGCAATACAAGATATCAAGGTATTCTCATATGATGAAAATAAAAACGAGATTAAACCGAGTTAAAACGAGTTTAAAACGAGTTAAAGATATAACTCCTATAGTATTTATAAGAATGACATCAGATTCAGAACCCAAAATAATTGTATCTTTTGATATCGGTATTAAGAACTTAGCAGTATGTGTTATGAGTGTAAAGGGGCCTGGGAGTGAAGGGGGGCCTCCCGGGAGTGTGAGTGCTTCTGGGATTAAAATACTTGTTTGGAAGGTTATTTCTCTTGCAGCGGAAAAAGAAAAGATACCAGTAATGAATGAAATATCTGGGCGTCTTTTTTTAGCTATGGATGAACTCGTAGATGAAATAGGGCAACCTATTGATTATGTTATACTCGAGAATCAACCATCGAATTTAAATGGTGCTATGAAGAGTATACAAATGATGATATATTCTTATTTTCAATTGCGCAAACACTGGGAGGGACTCGCAAAACAAGTATATCTCGTATCAGCATCCGAAAAACTGAAAGGACACGAAACGGCACTTTCTAATATAGATATGACTAAATATGAAGATAAAAGCAGCGCAAGCAGCGTGAGCGGCGTGAGCGGCGTAAACGGCGCGGTAGTTGTTAAAAAAACGCTACGACAAAAGAAGAGTAAGAGTTATCAGAATAACAAGAAACTCGCTATAGATATTACAAAATATTATTTATCTAAAAATGAGGAACTTCTTTCTTTATTTTGTAGCTATAAAAAGATGGATGATATGGCGGATACTTTTTTACAAGGAATCAGCTGGATTCGCAAACACGGATTTGAAAATATAGATGTTTTAGAATCCATGATTGCAAATTCTAGCGTCTAAAACTATTTAAAAGATGTATAGGTTTGACTATAGAGAATGCACCGCTCAATAGTTATTGACGGAGGAAACGATGATGTTATTGAGATTGGAGGTAGTATGCCTACCTTTAAAATACCTCAACGTTCATTTAATGCACCAGTAACCGGTATGTCAGGGCCTTCTCTAGGAAGTGATTCATTAATTAATCGTAGAAAAGTAAATGGCGAAGTATTATCTATGTCAGGGAGTTCATCTCCATCGGAATACTCTGAAACTGATAGTGAAACTCGCTCTCAAAAAGGAGGTGGATTTTTTTCACCAAAAACCCCTTCGCCTCCATCATATAGACAACAACAACAACCAATATATTCCCAAAATACTGGATATGGCGGCAACAATGGTTCGAAAGTTCAGAGTGAAGATGATGATGACGACGATGACGATGATGGCGGCCAGAATGGCCAAGAAGATAATATGCAAAGACGTTTCCAAGCCGAGCGTACTCGTCTTGAGCAAGAATTACAAGAGAAAAAAGAAATATTATACCAAATGAGTCGTCTAGAATCAAAAGGATATCCATTACCGCGCAAGTTTTCGATGCAATCTGATATCGAAGAGATGCGTGCAGAATACCAAAGAATTGTACGTGAAAAAGAGATTGATGCAAGTGTTCGTTTTCAACGTAAAATGATGATGGCACTTGTAACTGGTGTAGAATTTGTCAATACACGTTTTGATCCATTTGAAGTTAAATTAGATGGTTGGTCTGAACAAGTACATGAAAATATAGACGATTATGATGACATTTTCGAGGAATTACACGATAAATATAAATCAACTGGTAAAAAGATGGCACCGGAATTACGCTTATTTATGAGTTTGTCTGGAAGTGCTTTTATGTTTCATCTTACAAATAGTATGTTCAAACAGTCTAAATTGCCAGACGTTGAAGAGGTGATTCGTTCTGATCCAAGTTTAATGAAACATTTCCAGGAGGCTGCTATGAGAAGCCATCGTGGTGGTGGCGGCAATTCAAATACAACGACATACAATGAGAATAGTAGACAATCTGTACCACAACCACCACCACCGCCTCAACATCAAGTACCTCAATCTCAATCATCTAGAACTGGAGGCGGCGGTGGACTCGGGGGCGGCGGTGGTGGACTAAGCGGTGGACTATTTAGCATGGTAGGTTCTCTGTTAAGTGGCCCAACAATTATGCAACAACAACAGCAACAACCACGTTTCAATACGTCAGCATCAGTTATCGAACAAGACGGTGATGATGACATTGAAAATATTATAGATAATATTAACTCTGAAATAAAAGTGCAACCACCACAAAATATGGGTTCAGGAAGTCGCATTGAATCAATGTCAGTAACCGATGATGAGATAACTTCAATTATTGAAGACACTGCAGATTTAAATGGTATACTCATTAATGGAAATAAAGCACCTACACGTCGTGGAGGAGGAAGAAAAACAACTGCGACAAGCCGCACATTAAACTTATAAGTTTAACTAAGTCACACATTAAACTTATAAGTTTAACTAAGTCACACATTAAACTTATAAGTTTAACTAAGTCACACATTAAACTTATAAGTTTAACTAAGTCACACATTAAACTTATAAGTTTAACTAAGTCACACATTA